>Ga0073934_10001064_pt1 | contig 69920 bp, 53 predicted proteins | sample LarsenN4metaG_FD_76834 | JGI IMG/M metagenome (GOLD analysis project Ga0073934, IMG submission 76834) | Hot spring sediment bacterial and archeal communities from British Columbia, Canada, to study Microbial Dark Matter (Phase II) - Larsen... ...
CGCCTTGGGGGTGCCCTTGCGGCGGATCACCCTCTCGACGGCAGGCATTGTCCCGAAAATCCATGAGCTTGCCCGCGATCCCCTGCGCCCCAAACTTGCTGTTTCGCTCAACGCGTCGAACGACGCCGAGCGCACCGCCCTCATGCCTCTCAACCGCAAATATCCCCTCGGGCACCTCATTGGCGCCTGCCGCGCCGTCCGCCTGCGCCCTCGCGAACACCTGACCTTCGAATACGTGATGCTCGACGGGGTGAACGATGCGGACGCGGACGCGCGGCGCGTGGCCGAACTCGTCGCGGGCTTGAAGTGTAAGGTGAATCTGATCCCTTACAATGGCGGCCCGGAACTGCCTTATCGTCCTTCCCCGCTCAAGCGCGTCCTGGGATTCCAGGAAGTCCTCACCCGTCGAAAAATCCCTGCCTACATTCGCATCTCCCGCGGCCAGGACATCCGCGCCGCCTGCGGGCAGTTGAGCCTGGCGGGGATCACTCAATGACCTCCGCGCCCCGGCGGGGTCAGGTGGATCGATTGCACGCGGCGCCACTGGCGGGGCGGTCCCTGGATGGCGACCACGTCCATGTGACGAACCTCGAACTCCACATCGAAACGCTTCCCGAGCGAGGCGATAATCTTCCTTTTCGTGCTGGGCGCGAGGTCACCATAGACGAGGCTCAGGTGCGGCATGAACGGGCGCTGCGCTCGGAGACCGAATATCCTTTTGGCCAGCCGATGAGCTTGGCGGAGTGCCTTGTTTGGCCCCACCCGGGCGACGAGGCAGCGGAAGTACTCGTTTCGGCCTTCAATGCCGGTCAGGCGTAAAGTGAGTGGGGGAATTTCTCTCGCGAGTTGTGCGGCCTTGGCGAGCACTTCTTGCCTTGGTCCCGCGATGCGGCTCGCGAGCGTCACATGCGGCGGGAAGGACGGCGTGGCATACGCGCGGCTCAACCGCCGGATGGTGCGCGCCAGGCGCCTGCGCAGGTCCCCGCTCGGCACCAACCACAGCGCGTAGCTCCTGCGTGTCATGTCTGGTTCCATCGGCGCCGCCCCCTTGCCCCCGGATTCTAACCTTTCCCGGCAGCGGATAGCGCAGATTGTCACGCTCTTCTCACCTTGACTTATGCCATTGTTGAGAGTAAGAGTGCCTCACCCACGCGGAGGTGCAGACAAATGCTTTGGAAATGGGCAGTTCTCCTGGCCACAATTAGCCCGGCTCTGGCCCAGGACTACGCGCAATTGCGCGTGATCGCCTTCGGCGCGCATCCGGACGATTGCGACGGAAAGGCGGGAGGCATCGCGGCCAAATACGCGGCCGCGGGTCACAAGGTAAAATTTGTTTCCGTCACCAACGGTAACGCGGGGCATCACGAGCAAGGAGGAGGGGTTCTCGCCAGACGCCGGCGCCACGAGGCCGAAGAAGCCGGGCGGCGCATCGGAATCGAATACGAGGTGCTCGACAATCACGACGGCGAGCTCACGGCCACGCTCGAAGTGCGGCGCCAGGTCATCCGCAAGATCCGCGAGTGGCAGGCGGATATCGTCTTTGGCCCGCGGCCCAACGACTACCATCCGGACCATCGCTACACGGGGGTGCTCGTCCAGGACGCCGCCTTCATGGTCACCGTGCCGAACGTCGTCACGGACGTGCCCGCGCTGCGCAAAAATCCTGTCTTCCTCTACTTCTCCGACCGGTTCACGCGCCCGCAACCCTTCCGCGCCGATATCGTCGTGAGCATCGACGAGGTGTTCGACAAGAAGATCGATATGCTCGACGCCCACGTCTCGCAAATGTACGAGTGGCTGCCGTGGCACGCCGGGAAGCTCGCCGAGGTGCCCAAATCCACCATCGCGCGCAAGCAGTGGCTCGCCACGCAACGACCGAGCAGCGTCGCTCCGGAATGGAAAGCCGCCCTCGAAAAGTGGTACGGCGCCAAGGCCGCCAGCATCCAGCACGCCGAAGCCTTCGAGCTCGCCGAATACGGCCGCCAACCGGACGAGGCCGAGATGCGAAGGCTCTTTCCCTTCTTCCCGCCACCATAGCTGAGATGCCGTCGTGACACAGGGTCAGGAAGGGTCAAAGCAGCAAACCAGGCTATCCTGGCCCTGTTAATTCAACGGGGGGGCCAAATGCGTCTAAACTTGCCCTGGGTGACACTATGCGCAACTCGATTGAATTCCTTTCCCGGAGTTGATAGCTTTAACCACCCGATTTAAGCCGAAAGGAAAATCCATGGACAAAGCCATCGTGATGGTCCTCACCCTGTTGTTCCTCGGCGCGTGCACGCCGAGCGAGCCGCCCAAGCCAACAGGGCCCGCGCCCGCAACGGAACCGGCACCCGCTGCCGAACCGGCGCCCACACCCCCGCCCGCCGCGGTCGAGCCGCAAATCATCACCACCCCGTCCGGGTTGAAGTATCAGGACCTGGTGGTGGGCAAAGGCCCCACGCCGAAGGCGGGCAGTCGGGTGATGGTCCACTACACCGGTTGGCTCACGGACGGCACGAAGTTCGACAGCTCGGTGGACCGGGACGAGCCCTTTCTGTTCCGGCTGGGGCGCGGCGAAGTCATCAAGGGCTGGGAGGAAGGTGTTCGAACGATGCACGTGGGGGGCAAGCGCAAGCTGACCATTCCTCCGGCCCTCGCCTATGGTGCCAAGGGCTACGCCGGCGTGATCCCGCCCAACGCTACGCTGATCTTCGAAATCGAGCTGTTGGGATTCCAGTAGTCCGCTGAGGCGGCAGATTCCGCCGGTGCGGAGCGAACCGGAGAAGCCGGAAGTGCCTCTCCGCGGCGGCTGCTCCGGCATGAGGAAGACCGAGAACCATGGACTATACGTTTCAGGACATCGCCAAGATGATTGGCCATTCCCTGCTCAATCCGGTGATGACGGATCGGGATTTCGAGCAGGGTTGCCGGATCGGTCTCGAATACGACGTAGCGAGCGTGTGCATCATGCCCTACTGCTTAAAGCGCTGCGCGGAAATCCTGCAAGGCAGCCGCGTGAAGACCAGCACCACGATCGGCTTTCCGCACGGCGGCCACACCACGGCCATCAAAGTCGCCGAGGCGCGCCAGGCGCTGGCCGACGGTGGCGAAGAACTCGACATGGTTGTGAATATCAGCAAACTGCTTAGCGAGGACTGGACCTACGTGCGCGGCGACATTGGGGCTGTGGTCGAGGTCGCGCATGCTCAGGGGGCGAAGGTCAAGGTCATCTTTGAGAATTGCTATTTGGAAGAGAAACACAAGATCAAGCTCTGCGAAATCTGCGGCGAAGTTAATGCCGACTGGGTGAAGACGTCCACCGGCTACGGTTCCGGCGGGGCCACGGATGCGGACCTGATCCTGATGCGCAAACACTCGCCTCCCCATGTGCAGGTGAAGGCCGCGGGCGGGATTCGGGATTTTGACAGACTGCTGAGAGTGCGGGCCTTGGGGGTCACCCGCGTCGGGACCAGTCGGACCACGGCCATCCTCGAGGAATGCCGGCGCCGACTGGGATGAGCCTCCCATGACGCCGAGGGGCCGGATCAGAGACCTGAAGCTACAAGCGATTCATCACGCTCGCCAGGTATCCCGCCCCAAAGCCGTTGTCGATGTTGACCACACAGACGTTCGGGGAGCAACTATTCAACATGCCGAGGAGGGCCGCGAGGCCGCGGAAGCTCGCGCCGTAGCCGACGCTCGAAGGCACGGCGATCACCGGGACGCCCACGAGGCCCGCGACGACGCTGGGCAGCGCGCCTTCCATGCCCGCCACGCAGACAATTACGCGCGCCTCGCGCAGCAGGCGGCTCTTCGAGAGCAGCCGGTGGATGCCCGCCACGCCGACGTCGTAGAGCGGCTGCACGCGGTTGCCCATCGTCTCGGCGGTGACGAGTGCTTCTTCCGCCACGGGAATGTCGGACGTGCCCGCGCAGACCACCGCGACTTTGCCCTTGCCGCGAATCTTGCGGTCGCGGCGGATGACGATCGCACCCGAGAGTGCGAAGTACTCCGCCGTCTTGTCCAGCATGCGGATGCGCTCGTAGAGCGCCTCGTCGCCGCGCGTGATGAGGATGTTGTGCCTGTGGGCGAGCATCCCGCCCACGATGCCCTCCACCTGTTCGGGCGTCTTGCCGCGCGCAAAGATGACTTCCGGAAAGCCTTGCCGCAGCGAGCGGTGATGATCGATCTTGGCGTAGCCCAGGTCCTCGTAGGGCAGCGTACGCAAGCGGTCCACGGCCTCCTCGACGCTCAGCTTGCCCTGGCGGACCTGGCGAAGCATTTTGGTGATTTCGTCGGGGCTCAAATGAAACCTCGGAATTGAACGGTCAGCGATCCGCCACTCAGAGTATAGCAGGGTCGCGAGGTTCGCCAAGCGGTCGGGGCGGTCTCCGCGGCTAGGCCGGGGCGCCTGGCAAACCCGTTGCCGCTCGCCGCCGTGCTCCGCGGGTTCCCTCTGACACGTCAACCGTTTGCGCATCTTGACTTCGCCGGGAGCCTCAGGTTAACGTACTCGGTTGGCCCTTTGAGGCGATTTGCAGCAGGGAGCACGGACTTTGAAGCGAACCTATCAGCCGAACCGCCGGCGCCGCGCCAAGACGCACGGATTCCGTACCCGGATGAAAACTTCCGCAGGGCAACGGGTTTTGAGGAGTCGGCGTCAGAAGGGCCGCCACCGCCTGACGGCATGAACGTCACTCCAGCCCGGCGGACCCTTCCCAAAAGCGCGCGACTTCTGAAGCGCGGAGAATTCCGGCGGGTCTATGACGAGGGCCAGCGGCGCAGGGGACTATTGTGCGCGGCTTTCTTGCGGCCCAATGGTCTTCCGGAGACACGCCTGGGAATCACCGTCCCGGCCCGGGTGGGCGGCGCGGTGGTACGCAACCGGGTCAAGCGCCGTCTGCGTGAAGTGTTCCGCTTGCATCGGCCATCATTGCCGCGGGGATGGGATATAGTCCTCAACCCGCGTGAGGCGGCGGCGCGAGTGCCGTTCCGTTCGCTGGAGAAGGAACTGATGCGCCTGTTTCCCACCGAACCGCCGCCCGCGGTTTGCCAGGGGTCTAAGCCACGATGAAATCCACGGCGCTGCTTCTGATCCGTACCTATCAGCTTATGATCTCGCCGGCGCTGCCGCCTGCGTGCCGCTTCCATCCGTCTTGCTCTGTTTATGCCTACGAAGCGGTGGGGAAGTGGGGATTTTGGCGAGGGCTCGCGTTGGCCGGGCGACGACTCGCGCGTTGCCACCCATGGGGTGGTCATGGCTTCGACCCGGTCCCCGAAAGACAGGGATTGGGGGTCAGGGATTAGGGGTTAGGAAGAGATGAGGAACAACTGGCATTGGGTGGCCGGAAGGGCGGGACTGGGAATTCCCGAGCCCTTGGGATTCGATGGATCGTGCTCGCCATGCGAATGGCGGCGCTAGTTCCTAATCTCTAATACCGTATTCAAATGGACGATAGCAGCAAGAGGGTTATTCTCGCGTTCGGGCTTTCTTTCGCCATCCTGGTGCTGTGGCGGATGGCGTTTCCACCCCCGGTCGAGCCACCCGCCAAGAGGCCAGCGCCGATTCAAGTTCCTTCGCCCGCACCGAAGCCCGCCACCCCGCCGGCAGCGGCGTTCCCGGCCGCGCCGGTTCCCCTTCCGGTCCAGCAAGGCACGCGGGCCGAGGAAATAGTGGTCGAGAACGACGTTGCCCGCGTTACTTTTTCGACTGAGGGCGCGGTCCTCAAGAGCTGGATTCTAAAGAAATTCAAGGATGAGAAGGGGCATCCTCTGGACGTGGTCAATGCGGCCGCGTGTGCTGAGCTCGGCTTCCCGATGAGCCTTGGTTCACTCGACCCGGAACTTGGCAAGAAGCTGAATTCGGCCATCTACCTCGCCGCGCCGCCCTCCGCGAGCCTTTCCGCACCTGTCAAGCTCGAATTCGTCTTCAGCGACGGCAAGATTCAGGCGCGCAAGGCCTTCTCGTTCACAACCGGTTATGCAATTCATGGAGAAGTGAGCCTCTTCGACGGCCAGCGGAACCTGCCGGCGGAGGTGGCTTGGCCCGGCGGCTTGGGGGACCATTCTCTCGCGCCCGAACTTACGGCTATTTCCGAACAGGCGGTCTTTCAGGCCGTGGGGAGCGAGACGCCCCAGGTGGAGTCGCTAACGCCTTCCTTTTTTGGCCGATTCTTTTCGTCCGAGCCGACTCCTGCGAATGGAAAACTCGACGTTTCCGGGCCTCTCACGCTGGCAGGATTGGAAGACCGCTACTTCGCCGGCATCTTCTTCCCCGAGTCGGCTGACCAGGCATTCCGCATCCGGCGCATAGCTTGGTCTCCTCCGGACTGGAAAGGCAAAGAGTCGGAACGCCCCAAACCGCTCACGGCTTGGTTACGGAGCGACGCACCGAAGCCGCTCCCTTTCCGGTTATTCGTGGGCCCAAAAGACCTGGAGGTGCTGCGCGCCGTAAATCCATCCCTCGAACGCTTGGTGGATTTCGGCTGGTTCAGTTTTGTTGCCCGGCCGCTTTTCCTCGGCTTGCGGTCCATTCACGATCACTGGACGGGCAACTACGGCTGGGCGATTGTCCTTCTGACGATCTTGATCAATACTGCCTTGTTCCCGATCAAGCTCAAACAGATTCGCTCCGGGCAGGAGATGCAGCGCATCGCGCCGATTCTGAAGGGGATCCAGGATAAGTACAAGCACTACAAGTTCAACGACCCGCGAAAACAGAGGATGAACCAGGAAATCATGAAGGTGTACCAGGAGCACGGCATCAACCCCCTGAGTGGCTGCCTGCCGATGCTCATCCAGTTGCCCTTCCTCTACGGCTTTTACAAGGTGCTCGATCTCGCCATCGAATTGCGTCACGCGCCCTGGATGTTGTGGGTGAAGGACCTCTCGGCCCGGGACCCCTATTACGTCTTGCCCATCATCATGACGGTGACAATGTTTATTCTGCAGAAGATGACGCCGATGACCACGGCGGATCCGGCGCAGCAGCGCATGTTCATGATCATGCCGCTGTTCATGGGCTTCATGTTCATCAATTTTGCCAGCGGCCTTGTGCTCTACTGGCTGACGGGCAACGTGGTGGGCATTGCGCAACAGATGCTCATCAACCGGTTTATGCCCAAGCTGCCGCCGCTCGTCCCCTCGCCCCCACGCAAGGCGGCGGTAAAGGGAAACTAGCCTACGATGGCTTCACCCTCTGCTCCCATCCCGCATCGGCCGATGGAAAGCTACCTGGCGTCCATCGAAGGCCTGATAGGCCAGATCATTCGCGCGGGAAAGTTCGAGCTGTCCTTTTCGATTCATAAAGGCCATGAGGAGCCCGCGAAGTCCGAAGCCCCGGAATTCATCGTGGATTTTGCCGGCCCCGACTCGGGCCTCCTGCTTGAGAAAAACGGCGCAGTGCTCGATGCGCTCGAGCACGTCGTCCTCAAGGCCGTGCGCCTGGAGGAAGACCTCTTTGGGAGAATCACGTTTGACTGCCAGGACTGGCGGCGCCTGCGCGCGGAAGAATTGACTATGATCGCACAGATGGCGGCGGAGCGCGTGCGGGAGACCGGCGAGCCCTTTACCATGAACCCCATGACCCCGCGCGAGCGCCGCCTCATCCATCTGGCGCTGCGCGATCAGATCAACGTCCGTACGGCGAGCGAAGGCCGAGGATCGGAGCGCCGCGTGGTCATTCATCCTGCCTCGCCGCCGGGGCGCCCGCCCCGAGAGCCATGAGTCACCAGCGCCGGGCGTCTCGGGCCGCCGGTGGCAGGGAGTTCCTCTGCTGGCGTGGCTGACCGCCGCTAGCTGACGTCTGACAGCTTTACTCCATGCGTTCCACCGAAGACACTATCGTGGCCATCGCCACGCCTCCCGGCCGGGGCGGAATCGGCATCGTGCGCCTCTCGGGCGAGCGCGCTCTTCCGATTGCCACCGAGTTGATACGCCTCCCGAGGACGCCGCTCGAAACGCAACGCGCGACGCTTGGGCAATTCTGCGATCCCCAGACGGGCCGCGCTCTGGACCAGGTGGTGGTGACTTGTTTTCGCGCTCCCCATTCATACACGGGGGAAGACGTCGTCGAGATCTCCTGCCACGGCTCCCCGGTCGTTCTGAGATTCCTTGTCGAGCTGTTTCTGGAGCGTGGCGCGCGCGCCGCGGAACCCGGCGAGTTTACAATGCGCGCCTTCCTGAACGGCCGCCTCGACCTGACGCAGGCGGAAGCGGTGCGCGACCTGATCGAATCGCGCACCCTTTACCAGGCTCGGGTGGCCGCGCAGCAAATGGAGGGCGCCGTCGCCGCCCGGCTGCGGCCTCACAAGCAAGTCCTGATGGAGTTCATCGCCCGGCTCGAGGCCGGCATCGACTTCGCCGAGGATGACGTGCCGGTGATGGACTGGGGCGAAATCCTCTTCCGTCTTGACACCATTCGAGATGACTTGACGAGGTTGGTCGAAGGATATGAGTACGGCCGCATCGTGCGCGAGGGCTTGAGCCTGGCCATCGTGGGTCGGCCGAACGTCGGAAAATCCAGCTTGTTCAACCGACTGCTCAACGAAGACCGCGCCATTGTGACCTCGACCCCCGGCACCACGCGCGACCTGGTGGCGGAAAGCGCCAACGTGGGCGGCATTCCGCTGCGCTTCGTGGATACCGCCGGGATCCGCGAAGCCGCCGACGAGGTGGAGAGAATCGGCGTCGCGAAGTCATTCCAGGCAATCGCCGATTCCGACCTGCGGCTGCTGGTCGTGGACGCCTCCGAGGAGTGGATGGAGGAGGACACGCGGCTGCTGGCCAAGTTAGTCCCCCTCGGCGCGCTCCTCGTGGCGCTGAACAAGAATGACCTCCCCACGCGCATTGCGCCCGAAGCGGTGGAAAGGCATCTCGCCGGTGAAAAGGCGGAAGTTTCCTCGCGAGTGCGAATAGTTCAGACTTCGGCGCTCTCCGGGGAAGGAATTCCGCGGCTGCGGGAAGCGATTCTCGAACTCGTCGCCCCCGCGCATGATCAGGGCACGGAAGGTGAACTTATCACCAACCTCCGCCACCAGCAGCTCCTCAAGGAATCCCTCCGGGGACTGGCGAAGGCGCGGGAAGCCGCCGCCCACCGGGTCCCCCACGAAATGCTCCTGCTCGATCTCTACGACGCGCTGCGCCCCCTCGATGCCATCACCGGGGCGACCGACGTGGAAGACCTCCTTGACATCATTTTTTCGACCTTCTGCGTCGGGAAGTAGCGACGGCCGCTAGGCCGCCTTCCTTTGGTCTTGTCCCACACCCCCTCTCCGCAGAATAATGGGGCGTCCATGCCCGAGCGAAATCCTGAACAACGGCAGGCCATCGAACACGGCGAAGGACCGCTGCTGATTATTGCGGGTCCCGGCAGCGGCAAGACGCGCGTCATCACGGAGCGGATTGTTTACCTCCTGAAGAGCGTGCCTGATCTTCAGCCGGAGAACATCCTTGCCATGACGTTCACCGACAAGGCCGCGGAAGAGATGAAGCGGCGCGTGAAGGAGAGTCTGCCCAAACTCAACACCTTTCCCCAGATCTCCACGTTCCACGCCTTCTGCTATCACATCCTCCGCCAGAGGCATTTCGAGCGGCGACTGCTGGATAAGGTGGATGTCTGGATTTTCCTGCGGCAGCGCATGGAGCACCTCGGCCTGGATCGTTACCAAAAACTTGCCGAACCCGGAGCGTTCCTCCACGACCTGAATGATTTCTTCTCCCGCTGTCAGGACGAACTGATCGAGCCCGAAGATTTTGCCGCCTTCGTCGCTCAAGTCGAAAAGGATTTCCTCCGTCGCGCGCGCGGTCTGGATGCCGCGACCGCAGCGCTCGAAGGCGAAGAGGTTTTGAAAAACAAGGAACTGGCGCGCGTCTTCGAGAACAGCCGCAAGCTGATTGAGGACGCAGGCTGCTCCAGCCTGGGGAGTTTGATCAGCGAAACGGTCCGGCTGCTCGATCGCGAACCGGAAGTGAAGGGGCGCCTGCAGTCCAAGTACCGTTACGTTCTGGTCGACGAATTCCAGGACACGAACTACGGCCAGGTGGAACTGCTGCGACGGCTGGTGGCCCCGCCTTCGAACATCACGGCTGTAGGCGATGACGATCAGGCCATCTATCGTTTTCGCGGCGCGGCGCATGGCGCCTTCGAGATGTTCCACCGGTCATTTCCGGGCGGCAAGCTTGTCAATCTCTTCCGCAACTATCGCTCGACGAAACGCATCCTGCGCGTGGCGGACGTCGTCATTGCCAAGAACACTCGTGCAGAGAAAAAGAAACCCCTCAAGACGGAAAGGGAAGAAGGCAGCAAAGTCTTTCTTCTCGACTCGCCCGACTACCGCAGCGAGGCGGTCAGGGTGGCGGAGGAAATCGAGCGGCTCGCGAAGCGGGACACCAAACTCGCCGATTGCGCCGTGCTCTACCGCGCCCACAACTATCGCGACCTGCTGGTGGAGGAATTCCGCCGTCGCCAGATTCCCTTCAGCATCCGTGGGCTTTCCGTGCTGTCGACCGTCATCCTGCGGGACGTCGTCGCCTATCTGCACCTGGTACATTCCCCGCATCACAACATCAGCTTGACCCGCGTGCTCCTGGCCGCGCGCTGGCGTTTTCCGGAAAAGCTCTCGCTTGAGATCCGCAAGGACGCCGCCAAGAACCGTTGCTCGCTCTTCGAAGCTATCGAGGCGCGTGAGAAAGCCTTTGCGGACGGGGAGAGCTCTCAGACCGGCTGGGCAGAGCTGAAGCAGATGCTGCGGAGCCTGCGAGCTGCTTCTCACGAACTCCCCATGACCAAGCTGTTCGATCGCCTGGTCGAGTCACTGTCGCTGCCCTTGTCGCTTTCACTCGCCGACCGGAGTTATCTGACCGCCTTCCGGAAATTCCTGGAAGACTGGGAAGCCAAGAGCGAGACGCGGCGCCTGCGCGAGTTCATGGAGTACTTTCTTTACTTCCAGGACGCGGGCGGGAAGATTGAAGTGCCGGAGCCGGCGGACCCGGCGAACGCCGTCCAGATGATGACGGTGCACGCGGCGAAGGGTCTCGAGTTTCCTGTCGTCTTCATCCTCAGCGTGGCGCCCCGTCGCTTCCCGCACGGCGAACAGAAACCGGTCATCCAGTTTCCCGACGAACTGCGCAAAGGCCCCGCGCCGCCGCCGGATATCCATCAGCAGGAGGAACGCCGCCTCTTCTTTGTGGCGATGACGCGCGCGAAGGAGCGACTCTACATCTCGAGCGTGTGCAAGGCCGGCAAGAGACCTTCAGCGTTTATTGAGGAACTGCTTTCGAATCCCGCCGTCACCGCGCGCGATATCGAGCGCATCCAGGTTCCGCAAGTAGAGGAAGAGGAGACCCCGTACGTGCGACCCACGCGCATCGCCTTTTCCGAAACGCGCGCTCGCGCGGATTCACAACCCACTTTGTTCAGCGATGCGCCGGAGATGCCGCCAGCGATCTATCCTAACCTCATCGAGTTGCTTGATGCGCCGGCGACGATCTCCCCCGACGGCAAGCTGCGACTCAGCGCCACGGCCATCGAGACCTACCGCGACTGTCCGCTGAAGTTCAAGTTGGGTTATTTCCTGAAGATCCCCACGGCGCCGCAACCCACGCTCACTTTCGGCAACATCATGCATCAGGCGGTCCGGCACTATTTTGAGTTGCGTAAGAAGGGGCGCGTGACCTATGAGCAGGTTGAGAAGTTCTACCTGAACGCCTGGCGGGATGTCGGCTTCGAGGACGCGTATCAGGAGGAGGCTTACAAGAAGGCGGGGCTGGAGCAATTGCGCGAATTTGTTGCCAAGCACGAAGACAGCCCGGTGCCGCCCGATAAGATCCAGGCGGAAGAATATTTCTCGCTGGACCTCGGCGACCTCGTCTTGGAGGGCCGCATTGACCAGATTCAGCCGATCGTCGCGGCGGGAAAGGCGGAGGACGCGGCGGTGGAGCTGATCGATTACAAAACCGGCCGACCCAAGACCCAGAAGGACGCGGACAAGAGCTTGCAGCTTTCGATCTACGCGCTCGCGGCGCGTGACGAACTCAAGCTGCGGCCGGCGCGCCTGACTTTCTACAACCTGACGAACAACCAGCCCGTTTCGACCGCGCGGACGGCGAGCGATTTGAAAGAGGCTGTCCAGGAGATCCGCGAAGTTGCGGCGGAAATCCGCAGTTCGCAGTTTGCCCCTGCGCCCGGCTTCGCCTGTAAGTGGTGCGATTACCTCCCGGTGTGCCCGGCGCATGAGGGGAGTTATTAAGAGAGGCGCCAAAACCGATCAGGAGTCGACGGTGTGGTCACGATTCCCTCACCCGGCCCTTCGGGCCACCCTCTCCCTGAGGGAGAGGGCTGGAAACGATAGGGCTTCCGTCTCCCCTCTCCCTCTGGGAGAGGGGCCGGAGGTGAGGGGGACGCGGCGTCGCAGATGAAGGAGGAGAAAAAGAATGGAATGGGTATTGCTCGCGGCCGGATTGGTGCTCGGTGGACTTGTGGGATGGCTTTGGGCTTCGGCGCGGGCCGCTAGTCGTGTTGCGGCCGTTCAGCTTGAAGCGGAAGGCAAAATCAAGGCGGCGGAATCCAGCACCAGCGAGCTGCGGACCCAGGTGGGAAGTCTCCAGCAAGCCATGGGGCAACTGCAAGAGAAACTGCGGGCGGAGAGCGAGCTGAAAGCCTCGGCCGAGGCGCGGCTCACGGAGGCGCAAGCCAATCTGGACGAGCAGAAGAAAATGCTCGACGCCGCCCGGCAGAAACTCGCGGACACCTTCCAGGCGCTGGCGGCCGACGCGCTCAACAGCAACAACCAGGCGTTCATCGCGCTGGCGCGAAGCACCTTCGAGACGATTCAGGCGCAGGCCAAAGGCGACCTGGAGACCCGCCAGAAGGCGGTCGAGGGACTCGTGAATCCCTTGCGCGAGGCGCTGGAACGCTACGAGAAGCAGATCCTCGAAATGGAGAAGACGCGGCAGTCCGCCTATGGCGCCCTCGACGAGCAACTCCGGACGCTTGCCGCCGCGAATCAACAGTTGCAAGAGGAAACCAGCAGCCTCGTCACCGCGCTGCGCGCGCCGCAAGTGCGCGGGCGCTGGGGCGAGATGACGCTGCGGCGCGTGGCGGAACTGGCAGGGATGTCGGAGCACTGCGACTTCACGGAGCAGCCAACGCTGGCCGGTGAATCCGGGCGACAGCGGCCAGACATGATCGTGAAGCTTCCGGGCGGGCGACACATCCCCGTGGACGCGAAAGTTCCTTTGCAGGCATTCCTCGACGCTTCTTCCTCCGCGACGGAGGCTGACCGCCAAAAACACCTGGCCCGTCATGGCCAGCTCGTGCGCGCGCACATGAACCAGTTGGCGGCCCGGAGCTACTGGGATCAATTCGATCAGACGCCGCAGCTGGTGGTACTGTTCCTGCCTGGGGAGTCCTTTTTTTCCGCCGCACTCGAGCAGGACCGCACGTTGATCGAAGACGGCATGGAGAAGAGGGTGATCCTGGCGACGCCGACCACGCTCATCGCCTTGCTGCGTGCTGTGGCGTACGGATGGCGGCAGGAGCAAGTGGCACGCAATGCGCAGGCCATCAGTGAACTGGGCAAACAGCTCTACGACCGCATGCGGATTTTTCTTGCGCACTTCGAAGGCGTCGGGGCGGCGCTCCGGCACAGCATCGAGAATTACAACAAAGCGGTCGGGTCGCTCGAATCGCGTGTCCTGCCTTCCGCCCGGCGCTTCAAGGAGCTCGGCGCCGTCACGGGCGACGAGATCGCGGACCTCGCACCGGTGGATGAGACGCCGCGCGCGCTGGCCGCGCCCGAACTCGAGCGCGAGAGCTGAACCCCGCGGGACTCATAGAGGTTCGAGTGGCGACTGCAGGCGAAATCCAAGCCGGATTGGAGAGGCCGGAAAAACTTCGGGGATGCATCGCTGCATCCCCGATCGTTCCAAACCAGATGGAAGAAGCTTATCTCTTCTTCTTTGCTTTCTTCTTTGCGGCCATCGTATTCTCCTCTCAGGTCTTCAGAATTCTCGCCAGCATGGCTGGCGGAGCGCGTAGTCAATCTCATGTATAAGGACTAAGCAGATTCTTGTCAAGAGGAAAGTGAGATCAACGCGAAGAATCTTCCATCATGCAGGGAACTGTCACGCACGATTTCGTCACATCGTGAACCCGTCGCAAGGCGATCGGTCGGCATCTAACAAGGGGAGAGGCTGAAAAGAAGAGCGCATGAACGGACTTGCCCAATTGCGTCGTCGAGGATGCCGACTGATGATAGCGAGTGCTCTCGCCGCCCTGGGTGCTGGCTTTGTCTTCCCTCCCGCCTGGCTGGCGCAGGAAGTTCCTCCTGACAAGGAAGAGAGGTTGCGGGTCACCACCGAAGTCGTAAACATCTACGCCGTGGTGCGGGACAAGAAAAAGCCGGTGCTGGGTCTCAACCGCGAGGACTTCGAGGTGACCGAAGACGGCCGTCCCCAGGAAATTCGTTATTTTTCGCGCGAGACCGACACCCCGCTGACGCTAGGCATTCTTATTGATACCAGCCGCAGCCAGGAGCGGGTCCTGGGCGTCGAGCAACAGGAAGCCAAGGTCTTTCTTGAGCAGGTGATCACGAAGCGAGACTTGGCCTTCGTGCTTCGGTTCGATGTCGACGTGGAGCTCATGCAGGATCTCACGGCCAACCACCGGCTGCTCGCGCGCGCCATCGACAGCACCGTGATCCACGGCGGCGCCGGAGGGATCATGCCCGGACCTTTCCCTACGGGCGGCAGCGGGGGGACCAACCTCCACGATGCGGTCTATCTGGCGGCGCGCGAACTGCTGAAGAACGAGGTCGGCCGCAAGGTGGTGATCGTGCTGAGCGATGGCGAAGACACGGGCAGTCGCATGAAACTCAGCGAAGCGCTGGAGGCGGCCCACAAATCGGACGTCGTCATCTATGCCCTCGCTGTGATTGACCGGGAGTTCTACTATGGGCGGACCGCCGGCTTCTCCGGCGACGCCATCTTGCGGCGCTACGCCGATCAGACCGGAGGCCGGGTAATCGAAGTGGACCGCATCAAGGACACTGCCGCGGCCTTTCGGGAAATCGCGGAAGAATTACGCGCGCAATACTCGCTGGGATACGTATCGAGCAACCCCCTCCGCGACGGCTCCTTCCGCAAAGTCCGCGTCAAAGTGAAGGGCAAGGATTACAAGGTTTTCGCTCGCCGCGGCTACTACGCGCCCACGGATTAGGTTACAGGTCACCGGGGAGAGAGGACAGAAAACAGAACGCCGAAAAGAATCATCGGCATGGTCCTCCCGCAGTCGGGTGGTCAATCGGGGCAAATCGCATACCACGAATTTGACATCTCCTTCCGGAGGCGACGGTCTGTCCTGTCCGCCGTAACCTCTCCCCCGGAACCTACTGCGAGGGAGCAAAGTAGCCGCTCTTGGCGCGGACGCGCATGTCCTTTTGGCGGGGCAGGAGGCTGATGGTCCGGAATGTGCCGTCGTGGGCGGTATTGGACGAGACGTAGGCCAAGCTGTACTGGCTGCGCAGTTCGCGCGCGATCTCCCGAAAGTCGCCGGCCAGGTCGCTCGCGGCGAAGGGGAAGAAGACCTGTCCACCGGTTTCTTCCGCCAGACGCTTCAGGACCTTGTCGCCGGGTCCCTTGACGCCGCTGCGGTTCGTGCTGATGGTATAGACCGTGACTTCCGCGCGCTGGGCCATCGCCAGGGCTTCCTCGCGCGTGTGTTCGCTATAGTTGTCTGCGCCATCGCTGATCACGATCATCACCCGGCGCAGGTATGGCTCGGGGGGCGGGAAGAACAGCATTTTTTCCTTGGCGGCGAAATAGATCGCGTCGAACAGACCCGTGCCGCCCCCGGCTTGCAAACTGCGGATGGCTTTGGAGAGCTTTTCCAGATCGTCGGTGTAATCCTGGAGGAGTTGCGGCTCCACGTCGAAACCGACAACAAACGCCTGGTCTTTGTTCGGGCGCAGGGTGGCGAAGAGAAAATCAATGGCCGCTTCCTGTTCGAAGCGCAGGCGCTCGCGAATGCTGTTGCTCGTGTCGATGAGGATGCCGATGCGCAAAGGCAAGTCCGACTCGCGGCTGAAATAGAGGATATTCTGAGGCTTGTTATCTTCAAAGACCTTCAGGTCGTCCTTGGTGAGGTCCAGAATCAGCCGATTCTTCTTGTCGAAAACGGTGAAGAGAACGTTGACGAGGTCAACGCGGACTGTGATGGGCTTGGTGGCCATGGGCGGCTGGGTCTGGTCGGTCCCGCGCGGTGCACTATTTTCTTGGGCCAGCCCCGCGCCCGCCAAGCCCACCAAAAGCCACAAACCGAGAAACTTCTTCATAACCCCACATTCCTCATCCTAAGGAAGAGTATAGGGAGCGGTTCGAGGACCGTCAAGGAAGGCCGCGTGCCAAAGCTAAGCGAGTTGGGAATTCGATGCGGGGGTGGGCTGCTGGGCTGCTCTGCGCCAGGCAATGAGCTTTTTCAGCCGGGGAAGATAGGCGGGCTGGCTGGTCACTTCGCCTCGCTCGAAGGCGAAGTCAAGCGCGGTCGCGCCTTCCAAACCTTCGGTGACCAGGCCTGTGACGTCCAGATTCGCCTCGGCCTTTTCGAGTTGCTCCGGCCGCGCGAAGATCGCCGGGGAACGCGGCATGAAGCGCGGACAGCAGTCCTCAAAGGGTTCGCAAGAGATTTTGTACGTGCCGATCTCGCGGGCAAGCTTGAGGATTTCCGCCTTATCCTCGCCGGCGAGCGGGCGATAGACGGGGAAATCCAGGCCGCGATCGAGCGCGGCCAGGTTGTGTAACGTCTGCGAGGCCACCTGCGAGACGCTGTCGCCGGTCACGAGGCCCAGGGCCCGCTCCGCTTTGGCGATTTCCCGGGCGATACGCGCCATCATCCGCCGGTAAAGCAGCAGCCGGTAGCTTTCCTCGGCCGCCGCCACGATCTGCCGCTGAAGGGAATCGAAGGGGACCAGATAGAGGCGGGACGTGAACTGGTACGGCGTCAGCGTGCGCACAAGCTCTTCGGCCACCGGCCGCGAGGAGCCGCGCCTGGCCGAGGGAGAACCGAAGAAATGCACGAAGACCACATGCGCGCCGCGCCGCATCATCTTGTAAGCCGCGACGCTCGAATCGAATCCCCCGGAAAGCAGCACCACGAGCCGCCCGCTGGTGACCGCCGGCAGGCCTCCTGCGCCTTCCACGCGATCGGTATAGACCAGAGCCTTTCCAGGGATCACCTCGACCCAGCAGGTGACTTGGGGCTCGTTCAGTCTGACCTGAACCGCAGGGTCCCGCCCGCGGAGACAATCGAGAATCGTTCGACCGAGTGTTCTTTCGAGCTCCATAGAATTCATTGCGAAACTCGAGTCGGCAATCTTGGCGCGGACGGCGAAACTGCGGGGGTTCTTCGCGGCCATCAATTCACAGGCTGCGGTCCCGATCTGTTCCATGTCGCGGGGAACCTCTCTCGCGAGGGCGATGTAAGCCAGGCCGAAAACCCGCCGCAAACGTTCGAGGATTCGCGGCAAGGCGGCTTCGTCGCGCGGGCGAAGGATCAGGCGCTCAGAGACATAGTGCGGGCCCGTAACGGGAAGGTCGGCCAGCGACTGCTTGATGGCCGCAATCAGGCGGCTCAGGAAGTACTTCTTGTTCCCCCCTTTCAGCCAGATTTCGTGATAGTGGAGAATGAGGACCGTATTCATGCCATGGCAACCCGCGCAGACTCTAGGTTATCGGGTTTGGCGAGGTGCCGCAAGCCCGCGACTTTGGCGCGCGCCGCTTTGGTATGTAAGGTATAATGGCGCGGCCGTTAGCCGAGGGAGATGCGGCGACTACCCAACATGAGCTACGAGAAAATCAGGGAGCGACTTTCTCGAGGGGAAATCATCCTTCTCGATGGCGGGGTCGGCACTGAAGTTCTGCGTCGAGGCGTCTATTGGCGCTCGCACGGGATCGAGCGAAACCCGGAGGTCGTGCGGCAGGTTCATGCCGACTACATCGTCGCGGGCGCGGACGTCATCCGGACCAACACGTTTCAACTCAACCGGCGCGCTTACACCAGCCTGTTTCACGGCCTCGAGCACATGCGCCACATCGGGGCGGCAGACCTGGAGAACAAAGCGGGCAGACTCGTCGCCCAGGCGGTCGAGCTGGCGTGCGAGGCTCGGCGCCTAGCCGACAAGGATTCCGACGGCGTGGCCATCGCGGGCGTGATTTCTCCGATCGAACACCCCTTCCGGCCGGACCTGGTGCCCCCCGCCGATCAGTGCCGTGCCGAGCACGCCGAGGTTGTCGGGCAGATGAAAGCGGCCGGCGTGGACTTCATTCTGTTCGAGTCTATGAGCACGATCTCGGAAGCCGTGGCGGCGACGGAGGCGGCGCGGACGAGCGGCATGGCCGCGTGGGTTAGCTTTGTGGTTCGTGAAGGCGCGCGCTTGCTCAGCAAGGAATCGATTGCGGACGCGGTTCGAGCCCTCGAATCGCTGGGCGTGGACGTGATTGCCGTCGACGACGCGCCCCTCGAAGATATCACCCCCGCCCTCGAGGAACTGCGCAAACACCGCGCGGCTCCGCTTGGCGCTTACGCGCACATCGGGCGCTACGACCCGCCGAGCTGGAAGTTCGGATTCTATCCGCGTTTTTCGGGGTCGGACCAGGTCGCCCCAGCCAAGTATCTGGAAGCGGCGCGCGCATGGAAACGGCTTGGTGCCCAGGTTATCGGCGGCGGTTGCGGCACCACGCCGGAGCACATCCGCGCGCTGCGCGAAGGATTGTAACGCCGGCCTTTAGCCCGCGGCATACAGGGTGCCGCCCTGAGGGGCGGGGCTACCACTTGCCTGCTGATCGCTGAAAGCTGACGGCTGAGAGCTGACTCCAGACCCGGACTCCGGACGAAGGACTCCCCCATGACTGATCGCTACGCGAAATTGAAAAGCCGCATCGCCAACCGCGACATCATCATCCTCGATGGCGGCATCGGCAGCGAGATGCTCCGCCGCGGCGTGACCTGGGAGGGCCACAAGGTGGAGAGCGAGCCGGACGCCATTCGCTCGATCCACACCGATTACATTCGCGCCGGCGCGGACGTGATTTCAACAAACACGTTTCAGCTTGCACGCCGCAGCTACATGAATCATTTCGCCGATCTGGAGCACATGCGGCATATCGGAGCACCCGATCTTGAGACGCGCGCACCCATACTCATTCGCGAGGGCGTGAGCCGCGCGCTTGAAGCTCGCGAGCGAACGGGCTGCGACGAGGTTTCGATCGCGGGCGCCATGACCACGCTCGACTGGTGCTTCCGCCCCGATATGGCACCCAGCGCCGCCGAGATGCGCGCCGAATACCGCGAGACGATTCAGGCCTTCATTGACTCGGGCGTGGACTTGATGCTCTTTGAGACCTTTAACAGCTCGAAGGAAGCGCGTACGGCGCTCGAGGCCGCGCGCGATCTCGGCATTCCCGCCTGGGTCAGCTTCGTCTGCGATTGGAAAGGGAACCTTCTCAATGGCGAGAGCACCTCGCAGGCGGCCCAGGGGCTTGCCGGAGCCGAGCCCGATGTCCTGCTGTTCAACTGCGCGCCCGTGCCGGATATCACGCGGGCGCTCACCGAGCTCACCCGACACTACCGCCGACCGACCGGCGCCTACGCGCACGTCGGCCGCTTCGACCCGCCCGACTGGATGTTCACGGACGAGTACCCGCCCGACCAGTATTTGGCCGCTGCCCGCAACTGGGCCGCGCTCGGCGCACAGGTGATCGGCGGCTGCTGCGGCACCACGCCCATGCACATCGAAGCCCTGAAGCGCGGCCTGCCCAAGACACTCGCCACTTAGCGGCGATCCCGGCCAGCCATGGCAGGGTTTCTCGCCTCTCCCCCTACCCGCGTGCAATACACATAGATTGTGTGTATCATGTTCGTGCGGGAGGTGAGTTCATGCATCGCAGGCTCAACATCACATTGCCGGAGGAGACTGTCCGGCTGATCGACCGGCTAGTTCGCCCCCGGGGTCGCAGCCGGTTTATTGATGCCGCCGTGAAGACTTACGTGGACAGCGTCGGACGGGCGCAGCTTCGCAAGAAGTTGAAGGAAGGGGCCATGCGACGTGCGAACCGTGATCTTCAGATGGCGGACGAATGGTTCGACCTGGAAGAAGGCGCCTGGGGGCAAGGCCCTCGATGAGCTATCCGAGACGCGGCGAGGTCTTCCTGGTGAGCTTTGACCCCACGGTGGGCGCCGAGATCCGGAAGACCCGGCCGGCCCTCGTTCTCCAGAATGATGTCGCCAATCGCCACAGCCCAATCACCATCGTCGCCGCCATCACCTCACAATTCGAGCCTCCCCCGTACCCAACCGAGGTATTGATCACGCCTCCTGACGGCGGGTTGAATCGGGAATCGGTCATCTTGCTGAATCAGATTCGCTCGATCGACAAGCGCCGGCTCGTGAAGCGCGTCGGCAGACTCCGCCCGGCCACGATGAAAAAGGTTGACTGCGCGCTCCAGATCAGCTTGGACCTTCGTTTCGAGTGACGTCGAGCGCCGTGGCTCCCTGATGCCATCAGGAAGCGCCCACAGAAGTGGGCTTACCAACTTTGGCGAGCCGCATGAAGCCGATCGCCATGAGCAGGACACCGAAGTAACTCGGGGGCAGACCCCAGAGGCCCTCCTGGATGGCAAGCACCATCAACCAGACATCCCCGACCACCGCTGGAGCGTAAAAAGCAACGAGGCCGGCCCGGATGGCCGGCCACGCGGTGCGCGTCGCCGCGGAGCGTGAGAGGCTATATCGAAGCCACATGGCTATGGGAAGCAGTGCGACCACGGCTTCAAAAAGGATGAGGAGGAATTGGGAAGGCGACTCCGTCTGGCGGGCGAGCGCGGCCACAATGAAGAGCATCGAGACCCAACCGGCGATGACGCACAGCCAGGCAATGAAGACTCGCCGGGGCCAAACGAGGCCCGGACCGAGGCACGACAGCGCCGCCAGGATGTAAGCGGGGGCACGAGCCCAACCTTTGGCTAGGCTGACGACAAGAAGGTAGAGATCGAAGATCAGGAACAATGACACGGTACCGGACAATCGGAACATCCCCCGCGTCAGAGATGGATTCCGAAATACTCCAGCGTGCGCTAGGGAGAGCAGCACGCTGAGCAAAGTGGTCCCGGCAAGCAACAGGCAGATGAGGTAGAAGCCCTGCCCGCCGGCGGTCCAGATGATTCCGAGAAAGCTCGGCCAATCACCCTGACCTTGCACGAGCTCATAGCCTTTGCGTGGCGCCCCGCAGGCCTCGTATCCGATGGGGCAAAACAGCGTCAGCAGGACCAGCAGGCTGCCCCCGGTGAGCGCCAGGCGGGGCCGGAGGTTGGCGAGCAGCGTGCGCGTGTCGCGCTCCCTGCGCTCCATGATTCGTAGCGCCCCGACTCGCGCCGCATCCAGGAACCGCCGTGTGGACCTTGCCGTGCTTGTCTCGTTATCGGCCATGGCGGGCCACCTCGAGGGATGGAATGCAGCTTCCGTCGTCGCGGATCAGGCCGACTCGCAGGACTCTTCGATGACGGGTGCGAAAAGTTGGCTAGGGGCCTCCATGGCACTGCTTCCTTGACCCGATCCTATCGCCTCTGTTTCTGCCACGCCTTCAGGATCTCGCGTGCGGCGTTGGCGCCGGAAAGGCCGGTGAGGCCGGAGCCCGGATGCGTCCCCGAGCCGCAGAGATAGAGCCCTTCAGTGGGCGTGGCGTACCGTGCCCAGCCGAGAAGCGGACGCATGGTGAAGAGCTGATCGAGCGCAAGCTCGCCGTGGTAGATGTGCCCGCCGGTCAAGCCGTACTCCTGCTCGAGGTCGAGGGGCGTGATGACTTGCCGACTCAAAACCAGGTCGGGGATTTCGGGGGCATACTCCGCAAGGGTCTTGATGACCGTGTCGCCCAGCGCGTCGCGTTGCGCGTTCCACTCGGAGGACTTCAGGTTGAAGGGAGCGAACTGGACGTAGATGGACATCACGTGCTGGCCCGCGGGCGCAAGGGAAGGGTCGGTGACGGATGGGATCGTGATGTCCAGCACCGGCTGGCGTGAGCAGCCGCCGTATTTGGCGTCGTCGAAGGCCCGCTCGAGGTAATCAATCTCCGGCCCGATGTGGATGCGTCCGGCGAGCGCTCCTGTCGCGTCGGTCGTAGCGGCGGCCTTAAGGTCGTCATTCCCATCGCGGAGCGCCGTGAACCTCGGCAAACCCGCCAGCGCCAGGTTGACCTTGGCGACCGAACCCATCGAGCGATAGTTCTGCATCTTCGCGAGGAAGCTCGGGTCCAGGTGCACGGGTTCGATGAAGCGCAGGAAAGTACGCCGCGGGTCGGCATTGGAGATGACGAGCTTTGAGGGGATCTCCTCTCCACTCGTGAGGACAACTCCAACCGCTCGACCCTCCTGGACGGTGATTCGTTCGATCTCCGCGCCAGTCCGAATCTCCGCGCCCGCACTTCGTGCGGCCTCAGCCATCGCGCGGGTGAGCGAGCCGAGACCACCTTTCACGAACGCGCCGCCCCCGGCCGGATGGGGGTCAGCCGCGGCGCGCAGCAGCAGGAGGGCGCTCGAACCCGCCGACCACGGGCCCAGATGCGCCCCGAAGATGCCGCGTGCCGCGACGGTGGCGCGTAGGATTTCGGTTTCAAACCACTCGCCCACCAGGTCGGCCACCGCCATCGGTCCCCAACGCAGCAGCCGGAACATGTCCTTGCGGCCCAGACCGCGCAGCGCCCTTCCGGTCCTGACCAGGTGCCAGAGATCGCGCGAGCTGGGCCGGTCGATCGAGGGAGGTGTTTGCGCAAGGACGTGTCGAAGCACCGCGGCGACGCGTGCGACCACTTGGTAGAACTCGGGCCACTTTTCCGCGTCCTTCTTCGAGAACCGGGCGATGGCCTCCGCCGATTTCCTGGGATCATCGTAGAGCAGGAGGGCGCGCCCATCGGGGCAAGAAGCCAACACCCGCACGGGTGGATGGATCGTCTCGAGGCCGTGGCGTTCGAGATGCATGTCGCGCACGATCTGTGGGGCGAGCGGTCCGGCGGCGTGAGCCAGCGTGGAGCAGCGGAAGCCAGGATGGAACTCGTCGGTGATGGCGGCGCCACCGACCACGGGGCGACGTTCGAGCACCAGCGGCTTCAATCCCGCTTTGGCAAGATAGAACGCCGTGACCAACCCGTTGTGCCCGGCGCCGATGACGATCGCGTCGTGGATTGTCGCCATGGTTCAAGGAATCAAGAAGCAAGAAGCCAGAAAATGGTAGATGGCATGTGGTATGTGGCATAGGGGGAAAACCGCGTCGTCGGCCAGTTTCCCGTATGCCATAGGCCACCTACCGTCTACCGTCTTTCAGAATCTCCATCGCCGCCAGCCGTCCCGGCGCGCCCATGATGCCCCCGCCCGGGTGCGTGGCTGAGCCGCACATGTAGAGGTTGCGGATGGGCGTGCGATATTGCGCCCAGCCCGGCACGGGGCGCAGGAAGAACAATTGCTCGAGCGTGAGTTCGCCCTGAAAGATGTTCCCCTCGGTCAGGCCAAACTCGCGCTCCATGTCAAGGGGCGTCACGACCTGGCGTCCGAGGATGATGTTCTTGAGATTGGGCGCATATTCCGCGACGGTCTCAATGACGTTGTCGCCGAAAGCTTCGCGCTTCTCATCCCAGGTGCCTTCGCGCAACTTGTAGGGCGCGTACTGCACGAAGCAGGACATGACATGTTTGCCCGGCGGCGCGATGGAAGGGTCAGTCAGCGTGGGGATGACGATATCAATGTACGGGCGGCGCGAGTAGTCGCCGTACTTCGCGTCGTCGTAGGCGCGCTCCATATAATCGACGGCGGGCGAGATGGAAACGGCGCCGCGCAGGTGCGCTCCCGCGCCCGGCAGGCACTTGAAATCCGGCAGCGCGTCGAGCGCCAGGTTGACCTTTCCCGAGGAGCCGCGGAACTTGTAGCGCCGCACTTCCTCCAGGAATTCCTCGGGCAAGTGACCCGGTTCGATCATCTTCAGGAAAGTGAGGTTCGGGTCCACGCTGGAGGAGACGATGGCGGCCATATACTCGTCGCCGTTCGCAAGGACGACACCGCGCGCCTGGCCATCTTTCACCAGGACTTGGGCGACCGGAGATTGCGTGCGAATCTCAGCCCCCGCCTCGCGCGCTGCCCCGGCGATGGCCTCCGATATGGCCCCGGTGCCGCCGCGCGCGAAACCCCAGGAGCGGAACGCCCCATCGATCTCGCCCATGTAATGGTGGAGCAGAACGTAGGCGGTTCCCGGTGAGCGCACGCCGAGGAAAGTGCCGATGATGCCCGAGGCCGCCATCGTGGCCTTGAGCACATCGGTCTCGAACCACTGGTCGAGGAAATCCGCGGCGCTCATGGTCATGAGCTGAACCTGGTTGTACTGATCCTCGCGAGGCAGCGACCGGAAGCGTCGCCCGAGAAAAAGCAACTGGCTCAGCTCGCGGTAGCGCAACTTGGTGGGGTCAGGCGGCACCATGCTCAGGATAGGCTTGACGAACTTGGCCATCTTCGCCATCGCCTGGCCATATTCCTCGTAAGCCTCGGCATCGAGACGCGAGTGGCGCGCGATTTCGCGGCGCGTTTTGGCGTGGTCGTTCACGCGCCACAGGTAGTCGCCGTTGGGCATCGGCGTGAAGGTCCCGTCGAGGGGAAGAATCTCAAGTCCGTGGCGCGGCAGGTCGAGCTCGCGGATGATTTCCGGGCGCAGGAGCGAAACCACGTAGGAGCACACAGAGAACTTGAAGCCGGGGAAGATCTCCTCCGTGACCGCGGCGCCGCCCAGCACGTGCCGGCGTTCCAACACCAGAACCTTCTTCCCCGCGCGGGCCAGATAGGCGGCATTGACCAGCCCGTTGTGCCCGCCGCCAATGATGATGGCATCGTACTTGGAACTCATCGGGTCTCTTGAATGATTCGCCGCCGTTGTGCGCAGGGCGACAAGCGAGCGCCCATTCTAGCGATGTCGCGCCGCATTGTCATCCGATATCCCCCGGAGTTGTCAAGGCCGGATGTGCGCACCTATAATCTCCGCCCATGATCGGAAAAGGGCCGCGTCGTAAGCTTGCCGATAATCGTTCAGCTTGGAGGTGAGTCTTGCCCGTCGGAACCGCGGTGCATGAAAGGACCTTTCCACTCTGCCAGAGTCTGAGCTATCGCGAGTGGTCGGGCTACTACACGGTGAGCGTCTATGAGACGCACCACGAGCACGAATATAACGCCATTCGCAACGCGGCGGCGCTTATTGACGTCACGCCCCTCTGCAAACACCTCGTCACCGGCAGGGACGCCACCAAGTTGGTCAACCGGATCATCGCGCGCGACATCAACAAGGTTGGTGTCCATCAGGTGATTTACTGCTGCTGGTGCGACGAGCAGGGGAAAGTCATTGACGACGGGACGATCACCCCCCTCGAGGAAAACGCCTATCGCTGCACCGCCAACACCCCCAACCTGCGCTGGTTCCGGCAGAACGCTCTCGGCCTCGAGGTTTCCATCGAGGACATCTCGGAGAAAGTGGCGGCGCTGGCGCTGCAGGGGCCGACCTCCGGCCGACTCCTGACCAAGATCGTCGATGCGGACATTCCGAACCTAAGGTACTTCCGGGTCACGCGCGGCATGCTCGCCGGAGTTCCCGTGGAGATCTCGCGCACCGGTTACACGGGCGACTTGGGTTACGAGATATGGGTTGCCTGGAACGACGCGGTGAAGGTCTGGGACGCGCTCATGAGCGGCGGCCGGCAGTTCGACATCAAGCCGGCTGGCATGCTGGCGCTCGACGTGGCGCGCATCGAGGCCGGCCTCCTGCTGATCGACGTGGACTACATCAGCAGCAAGAAGGCGCTGATTCCGTCCCAGAAGTACTCGCCCTTTGAACTCAACCTTGCCCGTCTGGTTCAATTGGAGAAGGAACATTTCATCGGCCGCACGGCCCTCGTGGCGGAACGGCGAGCGGGCGGGCCGCCGCGGCGGCTGGTGGGCCTGGAAATCGATTGGACGGAGGTCGAGAAGATCTACGCGAGATTTGACCTCCCCCCGCAGGCGCCGAGCATGGCATCGCGCGTGGCGGTGCCGGTGTGGAGCGGATCCAGGCAGGTCGGCAAGGCGACCTCCACCACCTGGTCGCCAACCCTGAAGAAAATGATCGCTCTCGCGAGCGTCCGAACCGAGCACGCCCAGCTCGGCTCCCGCCTGCAGGTAGAATACACGGTCGAAGCAGTCCGGCATCAGGTCGCGGCGCAAGTGGTCCCACTGCCGTTTTTCAGTCCGCCGCGCAAGACTGCCACGCCAATTGCCTGATGGGGGCCGCTAAGTGGGAAGGGACGAGGAATGACGACCGCGGAACGATCCAGGCACCGTTCGTCGCCAGCCCCTCCTGGGCGATCCCGGGCCGTTCGTCGTGCTCAAAGAGATTGGTTCGTGAAGCTTCCCCGTATGTGCGATAATTCGCGACGAAGGCCTGTGGACGAGCGTCGAGACTGCTCGCCCTTTCACAGGGGGTTGCGATGAGAACAGCATTGGGATTGATTCTCACTCTAGTTCTGCTGGCGCCGGGTGCGGCGGCGCAGCAGTCGCTGGGAGAACTGGCGAAAAAGGAGAAGGCGCGAAAGGCACAACAGCAGCAACCGCCTGCCGTCAGCGTGGAAACCGACATGTTGCGCAAGGGGAAAGTGGAGCTGACGCCCAAGCTCGATCCGGCGCGTAAAGGTGATCTTGACTACCTACTGCAACAACTCGCCCAGCCGCGGGCCACGCCGGAATTGCTCGCGGCGTTCGTGCCGCTCAAGGAGCAGGCCATTCCGCGTATCACCCCGCTGCTGTTAAGCGCGGATCCCTTGCGGCGCATCGCTCCCGCTACGGTCCTCACCATCCTGGGCAACTCTGAGGGGCTGGCCGCCATGGCCCGCATGTTGGACGAGTCCATCGCCGCCGCCCGGCAGGCGGCTCCCGACGACGCCACTTCTTCCGACGAGGCCTTCCAGCAGCAGCTGGAAGCCACGCGCGAAGCTAACCTCGCCCTCAATGCCACGCGACTGGGCGTATGGAGATTCACCGAGGGAAGTAGCCTGAACTCGGATCAGGTGATCCAGCGGATGAAGACCGGTCCGCCCATCGAAGTGGTGGGAGGCCCCGATAACGGCCAGCGGATGTTCAATCGCGCGCTACGCGACCCGGACCCCAACTTGCGATTGGGCGCCGTCGCGCTAATCCGCGCCGCGTCCGGCGGCAACGATTTCGGGTATCAGCCCGGCCAGCCGCCCGAGCAGAACGAAGCGGCGATTCAGCAAATCACAACCTTCCTGACGACCGAACGCGGCAAGGTAATTTCTGCGCTCGGCACAAAGCCGCGCTGAACACGTCCCGGTTTCGCCCGGCCTTCCCGCCGGAAGGGCGGCGCTAGTGGCTTCCCGCTCCGCCTGACTCGTGCGTATATGGGATCCAAACCTGCATCGCCGCAGGTTCGCGATTCGCCCACGCGTAGTAGGGGATGAAGGTCAACTCCACTGCGCGAACCGCATTATTCCGCGTCGCGCTCTCATAGGTCTGATACAGGGGCTCTTCGGAAAGAGGCTTCAACTTCACCAATCCCTTGTGTTTGAGCACCAGGACGCCGCCCAGTTTGTCGGCCAGGAACTGACTGGTGAATTCCTTCGCAGGGTGCGCGCCGATCGGCATGGTCACATCGAAGATCGAATCGAAGCCGGTCTGGTCGTGTTGCTCCAGACAGTACACCAGCGGGCCGCGTTCCACCGCCACGCGTCCCACGTTCTCACGCACGCGGGGGTTGGCGAGAATCAGGCGCGGGGTCATATTGAGCGACAGGCGGATCTTGTCCCCCGCCTGCCACCGGCGTCGGAGGGGGAAGTACTCACCCGGTTTCGCCACGCCCCGCGCCGGTTCCCCATTGACCGCGATGACTGCCAACCCTGACCACGCGGGGACTCTTAGAAATATCGTGAAGTCCGACGCGGAAGCCGGATTCACCGCCAGCGTGACTTCCCCATCCCAGGGGTAGTCTGTTTCCTGGTTGACCTGGATCGCCGTGCCATCCTCGAGTTTCCAGCCGAGCGTCGAGTTATGGAACATGTGAACGTAAAGGCCCTCGGCGCTGGTGCTGTAGAGATAACCCGGCAACGACGCGAACGTGCGCTCGAGATTCGGCGGGCAGCAGGTAGTGTCGTACCACGGATTACGAATCTTCTCCCCGCTCGATTCCAGCGGATTCCGGTAGCAGTAGAGCGTCCCGTCAAGCGACATGCCGGAGTTGATGCCGTTGTAAAGGGCGCGCTCGATGACGTCCACGAAGCGGGATTCGCCGGTGGCGGCGAGCATGCGCCAGTTCCACATCATGTTGGCGATGGCTGCACAGCTTTCGGTGTAGGCCTGAGCGTTGGGAAGTTCGTAGGGTTCGCCAAACGCTTCGCCCGCCGCCCGCGAGCCGACGCCCCCGGTAATGTAGAGCTTGTGCCGGTGCATGTCCTCCCAGAGATGAGTGAGGGTCTTCCAGTAGGCCGGATCGCCGGTTTCCAGGTAGTAGTCCGTCGCGCCGCTCGCCGCGTACATCGCCCGCACGGCATGGCCCTCGAACTTCGTGCGCGAGGTAAAGGGAGCGCCGCTGAACATGTACACGACCTGGCGATCCGTCAGGTTCAGCCGCTCGCGCTCGACGCCGCTGAGCAGGTAGCCGGCAAAATCAAGATACTGGCGATTGCCGGTCGTGCGATACAACTCCACCATCGCCATCTCGAGCTCGGGATGCCCGGTGAGCGCAGGACGTTTCTTGGGGCCAAAATTCTCCACCAGGTAGTCGGCGAACTTGATGCCTCCGTCGAGAAGCTTGCGATTACCCGTGGCGCGATAGTAGGCGATCCCGGCCTGGAGCATGTGGCCCAAGCAGTAGAGTTCGTGGCCGCGTTCCTGCTCGGTGAAGCGCTTCGCCTTGCGCTCCTCGACATAGTAGGTGTTCAGGTAGCCGCTCGGTTCCTGGGCGGCGAGCACCTCGTCGACGAGGCTATCCAGGGTGGCGCGCAGCTTGGGATCATCACCGGATTCGAGCACGAAGGCGACGGCTTCCATCCACTTGTAGAGATCGGAGTCGGTGTAGAGCGGGCCTTTGCGGGCCACCTTCTTGCGTCCGGAGAGACGACGGAAATTGTCCACGATGCCGTGCTCTTCGAGGAGCTGGAGAAGCGTGGGAATACTTCGCTCGACGTTCGTCTTCATGCGCGGCAGCCAGAAGCCTTCGCCCATCTTCACAGCGTGGACAGGAACCGAATGGAGCTTGGCATGAGGGCTCGTAGAGACATCGATCACCCCGCGCGATTCCCGGGCGGGTTTCTGGGCGAATGCGACTCGCGGCGCTTCCGAGAAAGCGAGAAAAGTGACTGCGGACAGGATAATCCCACAGAACAATTCAATTCCATGCTTGTTCATGATGCAGCCTCGATGAGAGAAGATATTGAAAGAGGGGAATCAGGAAGGCCGACGGACATTGCAGCGAAGCTCCAGATTACGCTCCGCGGGGGCGTCCCGTCGAGCCTCCCTGTTGGATTTGATTAAGGCAAGCTCCGCCTCCTATTCCTTGAATGGCGACTTCCAAACCCAACGGAAGCCGAAGCCGGACCTAGGCAGCAGGGGCTTGATGGCTCGCTCAAACTCCTCGTAAGGGGTTGCGCCCTGCCAGGAAGATACCAGATTGCCATTCCGATCGTAGAGGAAGCTTGCCGGAATGCCTCCACCCCATTGCGCGTTGACGGTGTCGATGAAGGCGCCGAAGTCCTTGAAGTTGTGACGGTAGCTGCCGAACAGGGCGCCCTGTGACTTCAGAAACGCCTGGATCTCCGCGGTGGACTCCGGCTCGTCCATGGAGATGGCGACGAGCGAAAGGCCTTGTCCGCGATAGGTATTATGCAGGCGTACCAGCGCGGGAAATTCCTCTCGGCAGGGCTCGCACCACGTGGCCCAGAAGTTGACGAGTAACACGCGGTCGCGGTGCTGAGCTCGGACCTGCTGCCATCCCTGCTCGTTCAGGTTGGCGATTTCAGGCGGCGGTGATGGCTCCGGCGCCACGCGGGAGCAGGATGCGGCCATCACGAGCAGCACGGCACAAATGGTTCGCCCACGCATTCGGTGGACCTTCGGCAAGCGGATTCCTCGCTAACGTTTGATGGTGCACCCAAACGCCTTCGTTTCCGGGCGCGCCACGGGCTGACCGCTGAGCACCGCTTCGAGTGCGGGGCGGACCTCTCGGTCGCTTGCCTCTTCGGCCTTCGTCGTCGGGTTGGCGCTATTGCCCAGCGCGCCGTGATAGCGCAGCGTCCAACTGCTGTCGAGCAGGAAGACCTCGGGAGTGACCGACGCGCCCAAACGGTCGGCGATGACGTTCCCCTCATCCTTCAGAACGGGGAAGCCCAGGTTGTGAGTGCGAGCGTGTTCCGCGACCTCGCTCGCGGGTTCGGTCTTGTTCGGATTGATGCCCACGACCGCGACGCCTTTACTCGCGTATTCCTTCGCCAGCTTGGCCATCACGTGATTGAAGGCGTTCGAATAGGGGCACCTGGTGGCGATGAAAATCACGGCCACGGCCTTCTTGCCTGTGTTTCCATAAAGCGAATGGGCCTTGTTGGTTCCAGCCTCGGGGAGTGTGAAGTCCGCCATCTTCTCACCCACCTTGATCTTGGCCGAAGGCAGATCGCCGGCCGTACAGGCCGTCCAAACCGCAAAGAACCCAACCCCCAACGCGACGCGCAACCCTCGACTTCCTATGTACATGACTTCCTCCTGTAATGTGAAGGATTTCGTTTACTGCCACCCCGTTCGATTATAGCAGCGCAGGGAGCGATGCGACAGGATAGGTGTGCTTGCCGATCGTTTCGAGGAGTACAGCGTCTCAGTGCATGCCTCGCTCCATTCCCCGCTTGACCAGGAGAGGAAGAGCAGGTATAGATAAGCGCGACATATCTGATGCCAGCGGGGGTCAGAATATCGTTGTCCCTTGTCGCGCTCAGATGTGCCGGCAATTCAGCGGAGGTGATATGTACAGAAAACATGCGGCTGTTGTTTTTCTAACGCTTTTATTCGCCACGTTCAGCATCACCCTGGCCATGGGGTCGGCAGAGCAGAAGACCCCTGCCGATGTCATGATTCTGAAGGGAAGCCCCCTCGGAGGGGTCAAGTTCTCCCACAAGGAACACGCCGACAAGGCTGGCGGCAAATGCGACACCTGCCATCACGCATCGAAGCCCGAGAAACCCGCCACGGCGGCGCAGCAGGCCTGCCGCGATTGCCACACCAAGCCACCGCAGGCAGGGATGAAGACCGCAACCCAGGCCGCCTTCCACAATCCTACGGCCAAGGCCGGCACCTGCATCGACTGCCATGTGAAGTCGAACGCGGCGGGCAAGACCGCACCCACCACCTGCGTCAAGTGCCATAACAAGGCCAACGTCTAGAGGCGCCGACCGCGGACAACGTTCCGGGGTGGCGGTTGGCTTGGCACGTCCAAGGCGCACCATCGTTTGCTCCCCTCTCCTCGCAGCGGGAGGGGTGTGGCATGTAGCCGACGCCACTGGTCTGAGCTTTTTGGGGTCAGAAGGGGGTCCAGGCGGGAAAGTAGGGGCGAGCAGGTTGCTGAGAAACCCGATGTCATTGTCATGCTGAAGGCAGCGAAGAATCCCCCATCTGCAGTATCAGGCAAACACAGAGATCCTTTGTGGCCTTCGGCTCGTCAGGAGGAGAGCGTCGGAGAATTTTCAGCAACCGGCAAGGGGCGGGGAGGCGTCTGTTTGATCAGCCCTTTGCCCTCTTGAATGGTTAGAAATTGATTAACGGGGAGGCTCTCGATTCTTTCGACTTGGCCTCCCGGCCAGCGGATTTCGATCAGGTCCACCTTTTCCCTTTTCTCCAGGCCAAAATGCAACCGCAGGTCGTTTTGGGAGATGTAACTGCCGCTGCTTCGCACCTCGTCAACCTGGACCAAGTCGCCCGCGGTCACCTTGACGTATGCCCCGACGGCAAAGGGGTTTTTCTTCGACCCGATCAAACGGAGACTGACCCAGTTGTTGAGATTTCCGCCGTCGTTGCGCAGGATCACCGGTGCGCCGTCCAGGTTCTCGACCACCACATCCACATCTCCGTCGTTGTCGAGATCGCCAAAACCTGCTCCTCGGCTGACCTGGCGGGTCATTAATGCCTCCCCTGCGGAATCGGCGATCTCGGAAAACGTGCCGTCACGGTCGTTTCGAAAAAGAAGCATCCGCATGCGGTAGGAGGTGCCCAAGCCCGCGTTCTCCATCTGCGGATAGACATGGCCATTCACCACCAGCAAGTCCAGCCAACCATCGTTATCGTAGTCGAAGAATTTCGTGGACCACCCCACAAAGGGCAACGTCGGTCGAGCGACTTTGGCCGCGTAGGAGACGTCGGCGAAGGTCAGTTCGCTTTCGTGGCGATACAGGGTGTTGTATTCATCGGAGAAGTTGGTCACGTAGATGTCGAGGAGGCCGTCGCGGTTATAATCGCCGATGGCGAGGCCCATGGAGCCCTGCTCCGTCCCGTCCTCACCCACCGCGCAGCCTGCGAAAAAACCCATCTCTGTAAACTTTCCGTCCCGGTTGTTCTGGTAAAGAAAATTCGGCCCGGCATCGTTGGCCACATAAAGGTCCAACCAGCCATCGGCATCCAAATCCGTCCACAGCGCGGTGAGGCCGAAGCGACCCTCGGGGTCGGCGACACCCGCCTCCTTGGTGGCGTTGGCAAAGGTTCCGTCACCATTGTTGCGGAAGAGCGAGTCGCCGGCGCCGGGCAGTCCGCGCGGGCCGCACTGCACCGGCACGCCGCGGAAATTACAGAACTTCCCCTTGCCGAACTCGGGTAGATCACTCAGCTTGAAGTCAACGTAGTTGGACACGAAAAGATCGAGGTCGCCGTCGTTGTCGTAGTCGCCAAAAGCGCCGCCGGCGGACCAGCGCAGATCATCCGCGCCGGACTTCTCGGTGACGTCGGTAAACGTCCCGTTGCCGTTGTTGCGGTAGAGGTGATTGTTGCCCAGGCAGGTCACGTACAGGTCGAGCCAGCCGTCGCCATCGTAGTCCCCGGCGGCCACCCCATGCGCCCAGCCGGGCCACTGGAGGCCGGACCGCTCGGTGACGTCCGTGAAGGTGCCATCGCCATTATTGTGGTAGAGGGCGCTCGGCGCCGCCTTCGGATCATCCGCCGAGTCCACGGTCGGACAATTGGTAAAATAAATGTCCAGGTAGCCGTCGTTATCGTAGTCGAAGACGGCCACGCCGCCACTCATCGACTCGACGATGTACTTCTTCTCGGGAGCGGAGTGGTGGCGGAAACGGATTCCTGCCGACGCCGTGATGTCCACGAACTTAACCACGGGGCTTTCGGCGGGTGACGCCCCGCCGAAGCCCCTCCACCCCTGGCAGACAAGCCCTCCCACTGCGATGAGCAATCCTATTCTGCGCATTCCTCAGGGCCTCTGCTGACGGGGCATGGGGGCGGTGAAGGGCAGACTGGCTCTGGTCCTCTGTTTCTCGTCCAATCTCCTCTTGGCGTCTTCATAGCGCTCTTGCGCTCGACGCGCCAGCGCCGTCTCGCCCAGGCGCGCATAAACTCGGCTGAGCTGATAGAGCGCTTTCGGGTCGTCGGATTGCGCTCGAACGGACGCTTCCAAAGCGCTACGGGCCTTCTCGAATTCGCGTTTTTGGAAATAGACAAGTCCCAGTCCCAACTGGGCGCGCGCATGATTGGGTTTGCGTTCGACCACGGACAGGAGGAACTCCTCCGCCTTCGTCATATCACCGTTTTCGTAAGCGATCATCCCGAGGTGGTATTGGGCATCCACCACGGTGGGATCCAGCCGCAGGCATGTCTCGAGATGTTCCCTGGCGCGGTCGTAATCCTTCTTGAGGAAAAAGGCCCAGCCCAGACTGAGATGGCCGTTGGGATCATCCGGTTTGATGCTGACGTAGCGCTCAAAATGACGGAGGGCTTCATGATAGTCGACAGTATGCAGGAGAGCCTCCCCCAGCGTCAGCAGGAACTCCGGCCGCTCCGGTTCGAGCAATATGGCTTTCCGCATGGCGATGACAGCTTCCAGCGCGAGATTGTTCTGCAAGCTCACCAGGGCAAATTCGTGCAGGAGGTCGGGGGTGTTCGGCGCCAGCCGTCGGGCACGGGCCAAGTAGGTCCAAGCGCGTGCGGAGTCCCCGCGCTTCAAAGCCACCCCGGCGAGTTGGCGCAATAGGGGGATCGAATCCGGCTTCTGCTGGAGCGCTCGCCGGAGGGATTCATCGGCTTGCGCCGGATCGTTCGCGGAAAGAAAGAAACGGCCGAGCAATTCCCAATAGTCCGACGGCCGTCGAGCCACAGGGATTCCTCGAAGCGTGATCACGGCGGTCAGGAAGTTGCCGCGGTCGGCCTGCAAGACGGCCAGCCTGCGCAATACGGCAGGGTCGCGGGGCAAGAGCTGGGCGGCTTTCTGCAGCAGGGCCAAAGCTTCGTCCGGTCTGCCCCGGCGCTCCAGCAGTTGGGCCCAATCCACATACGCGGGCGCGAAGCGTGGGTGGGCTTTCAGGGCGCGAGCAAAGAGGGCTTCGGCTTCGTCCAGTCGCTGGTGTTCCATTCGCACCACCGCCAGCATGGAGAGGGCGGCGGCATCTTGAGGATACTCGGCCAGGATCTTTTCGAGTGTCTCCTGGGCCTGTTCCACCTTGCCCGCCTTGAGTTCGCTATCCGCCCGCTTGAGGCGCGCCGACAAACGAGCCGTTTGCCCTGCTCCAGCCTGTACGGAAGCATTGAGGAAGAAGGCGACGAGAACACCGGCCAAGCTCAACAGGAGGGCTATTCGCTGTGCGCGCCGAAGAATCACGGCGATTTTTCCTGCCTGCCGTTTCACCTTCACCCTGACTCGATACTATTCAACTTGCCCCTGCAAGTCAAAATCCTCGCGACTTGCTTGTGACTTGCCACGCGCGATGGGACAGCGATAGCATCACATGAAAGCCGAAAGAGGAGGGGTTACCGCATGAACGGCAAGTTCCTTTTGATTCTTCCGCTGGCGTTGGCCTTGGGGGCATCTACGGCAGAGGCCAAGGATTTTTGGGACGCGCCTTTTACCCAATGGAGCAGCAAGCAAGTCTTGCAGATCATCAACAAGTCACCTTGGGCACAGGACCAGACTTTTGCGGCGGGTCTGGAAAGGGACCTCGATGCAAACATCGGTGCGGCGGGTGTGGGCGTGGCAGGCGACCGTGAGATCTTCCACAAGCTTACGGTTCGCTTCTTTTCCGCGCGGCCCATCCGCGAGGCCTACGTGCGCATGTTCCAAATCGCGAACAACTACGACCAGGCTACGCCCGAGCAACAAAAGGCGTTCGACGAACGGTTCAAGCGTGCGTTAGCACTCGATGTCAGCAACCGGGTCATCATCGCGCTGGAATTTGCCACTAATCAGCCCCAGGTCAGTCGTGAAATGAAGCAGTTCCTTGAAATCGCGAGGATGGAAACGCTGAAGCAGAGCGTGTATTTGATCAGCCAGCGCCTCGGACGCGTGGAACTTGCCGAGTACTACCCGCCCAGCCCGGACGGCACGGGAGCGAAGTTCATTTTTCCTCGTGAGGTGAAAGGCACACCGGTTGTCTCCCCGGAAGACAAGGAAGTCCGCTTCGAATTCTACGTGGCGCCGATCAGCCAGAAACTGTTCCTCAAGTTCGACGTCCGGAAGATGCGTTATAAGAACGAATTGAGTTACTAACGAGTGCGGATTTCCATCTGGCGATGAAGCGTACGCCGCCCGCCAAGGAGCGGCGGGGGTTTCACGGTGGCTCACCGGACGGAACCTCGGGGCTAGTTTGTTGCTACTAGTCAGGGGACGCTCAGGCGGCAAAACTTTCGGCAAAGGGTCAAATTGTCCACCAGCCTCCACGCAGCCCTCAGTTTTTGCCTGCCGAAAAATTATTCTTGACAAATGAATATGCTAGTCCTAACATGCCGGCATTGCGTCGGGTAAGTGGGCGAGGCTCCTCAATGAGGCGGCGACTTTTCCTCAAGCCGCCAGGGAGCAGGAATGGGCGGCAGCGCTCACAATTTACCAAGGCAGTTTGGACTAATACCTTACTCGGTGAGCGAGAGGATTCTATGAAGAGGATTCTAGCCTCGACATTGCCGCTGTTGGTGTTGTTCGGTGTCACTCTCAGGGTTGACGCGCAGACGACTGACGGCACCATCAGTGGGACAGTAAGTGACCCCACGGGCGCGATGGTACCCGGCGCGGAAGTAACCGTAACGAACGAAGCGACGGGCGTCTCCCGTGTGGTGAAAACCAACGACACAGGTTTTTACACCGTCCCGACATTGCCCTTGGGGACCTACACGGTGAAAGTTACAGTTCCGGGCTTCAAGACGTACGAGAGCCGGGGAATTGATCTCCACGTTCGGGAAGAGAAACTTGTTCCCATAACGCTGGAGGTCGGCGCGGTGACGCAGACCGTCGAGGTCGCCGGCGAGGCGACGATCGTCGAGTTGCGTTCCGGGGAAGTATCCAACCTGGTGGGGGCGAGACAGATGTCGGAACTGCCGTTGAACGGGCGCAGTTTCGTTCAGCTCACGTTACTCGTGCCCGGCGCTTCCATCTCGGATACCGCCAACGTGCGCAACACGGGATTGCTTGCCGGCGTGGACATCTCCATGAGCGGCAGCCCCGCCAATGCCAACGCGTGGCTGGTGGATGGCGCCAACAACGTGGACCAAGGTTCCGGCCGGACGATTCTGGTGTACCCTTCGGTGGATTCCATCGAGGAATTCAAGGTCCAGCGCAATGCTTACGGGCCGGAGATGAGTTCGTATGGCGGCGCGCAGATCAATCTGGTGACCAAGTCTGGCGGCAACGCCTTCCATGGGTCGGCCTATGAGTTCTTGCGCAACGACGCGCTGAACGCCACCAACTTCTTCTTGAATCGCAGCGGGGGAAAAAAAGGCAAGCTTCGTTACAACAACTTCGGATACTCCTTCGGCGGGCCGATCAAGAAGGACAAGCTCTTCTTCTTCTGGTCGGAAGAATGGCGGCGCGAGAAACGCGGCATCGTACGCATGGCCACGGTCCCGACCGCCCTGGAACGGCAAGGCAACTTCAGCGGGCCCAATTCCTATGATTACCCGGACCCCATAGATCCTTTCACCGGGCTCGAGTTCCCCAACGACACGATTCCGGCCGACCAGTTGAGCCCGGCGGGATTGGCGTTGCTCGATCTATGGCCGGCCCCCACCAATAACAACCTGTTCGACAACTGGGTCGCGGCGGTAACCACACCCATCCGAACTCGGCAGGAACAGATTCGCGTGGACTACAACCCATCCACGAGCACCCAATTGATGGTGCGTTACACTCAGGATGCCTGGGACAACCTGGCGCCGAATTACGGTTCGGAAGGCGGGTTGTGGGGCGACGACCCCTTCCCGGCTGTGGACACGGACTGGGTACAACCCTCGAAGCTCTTCGCCGTGCGGCTGACCAACTCGATCGGGCCGAGCATGGTCAACCAGTTCCAGTTCTCCTACTCGAATAACCGCATCTACATGACCCGCGGCGTGGGTGAAGACATTAATGCGCGCATCAACGCCGCCATTCCGGAAGTCTTTCCTGGACCCGAGAACCGGTCGCATGCGGTCTTCTGGGGAACGCCCCTTGGACAGAGTTTTTGGCATGCCGCCCCTTGGGATAACGCGCAGGACCTTTTTGTCTGGACAGATGACTTCACCAAGATTAGCGGCAACCACACGTTCAAGCTAGGGGGCCTGCTCAGCCACAAGACAAAGTCAGAAGATTGCTGCGGCGCCAGCGACAACCAAGCACAGTTCTGGGGGCCGACCGCGGTTCCCGGTGGCGCGGGCATGGGCGGCGGCTGGGGTCACCCGGACGCCCCCGGTAACGGCGGCATTGTGACCGGTAACGGACTTGCTGACTTGCTGCTGAAAGGGACCTACTGGGGGAGCAACGAGCATTCGGCGATGCCGCGGTCGCTGATCGAATGGCACGATTACGAGGTGTACTTCGCGGACACATGGCGGGCGCACCCGCGCCTGACACTTAACTATGGCTTCCGGTGGGCCTACCTGCCGCAGACCTTCCAGCAGGACTCGCGCTTGGGGAATTTTGTACCTGAACTTTACAATCCGTCGCGCGGGGCGGATTCCTTCAATGGCATGGTGTACCCGGAGACATTGACCGCTACAGATGTCAACATACCCTCCTGGGTCCCCCGTTATGGAGGCAAGGCCCTGCGCTGGAATCGGGTCGACGTTCCGGCAGTTCGCTTGGGCATCGCCTGGGATCCCACGGGTGCCGGCAAGTGGGCCATTCGCGCCGGCTATGGCTGGTTCTTCGGGCGGTCGGACATCAGCGGACCCATCGGGGGTTTGATCATGAACCCGCCGTTTAATGCTGCTGTCAACTGGGCTTGTGGCCGGCCACTCGACACCATCGCCATCGAGAGCAAGTCGTTTTGTGTGGTGCCCGAGGCCTCACTGGGGACGCCCAACCAGGCCGCCGATTTCAAATACAATACCCAAGGCAGTTACCAGTGGAACTTCACCATTGAGCGGGAACTTTGGAGAGACACCAAGTTGGAAGTGGCTTATGTGGGTAATCGAGGCCACCACCTGCCGATCAACTGGAACATGAACTATGTTCCGAGCCCAAAGCGGCTGGAGTTTGCACGCCGCTACTACGCACCCGGGGGCACGCCCGAAGCCGCCTTGGATGCAAACGAGTTGCGTGTCCTGTTCCCGCTGAAGGGCGACCAGAGTCTCATCTTCGCCAGCCAGGGGGGCAACTCGATTTATCATGCCCTGCAGGTTTTCGCCAACAAGCGATTCTCCCAGAATTACTCATTCCAGGTGTCGTACAGTTGGTCGAAGCTGCTGGCGCTTTCCGATATCAGTTGCTGCGTGGGCGGGGACAACACACGAATCCACGACCCCGAAAACTTCAGTTATGACCGTGGGCCGGCGACGTTTGACCGCACGCACATCCTGACGGTCAACTCGGTTTACAACCTCCCCACTCTCACAGGCAAGCACCCCGTCCTGAAAGGCTTCGCGGGTGGCTGGGAGCTCAGCGGCATTTACTCGTACGGGAGCGGCCTGCCCCTTACCATCACTGGCGGTCCCAATACCGGGGTGAGCACGGCCGGGGCTTCCGGTGGCCGGCTCGATTTGGTGGGGAACCCGGTCGGACTCAGGACGGCGGAACAGTGGTTCAACACTGCCGCCTACGTTTTCCCCAGGGAGCTCGGACGTGAAGGCTACTCCTCGCGTGGGTCCACGCGTGGTCCCGGAATCAGCAACATTGACTTTAACATTATGAAAAACTTCGACTTGCCCAAGGAAGGTTGGAGAATCCAGTTCCGGGCCGAGTTCTACAACGCCTTCAACCACACTCAGTTCCTGAACGTGGACACCGGCTATTCGACGTCGGGAGTGACGGCCGATCTCACAACCAACACCTTCGATCCGGACACCACCGGCAATATCAATCCGTCATTTGGCACGCCGCGTCGAGCGCGTGATCCGCGTGAGATCCAGCTCGCGATCAAGTTCATTTTCTAGCACGACGCAAAGGGAATTCGTCCTGGGCGCGATCCCGAAAGCGGGGTCGCGCCCTTCTTTTTTGTGGCAAAATAGCTCTGGGTTTTCGCCTATGGTCGCAGCGAGGGTTTTCCCGTTTCTCGCCGTTCCCTTGTTGCTCCTCGTGCCGTGCGCGGCCGGCCAGCAAGCTCCTACGCAACCTCCTCGTACCGCCGCTGAAAACATCCGCCAACATCTCGTCGCCGCGCAGCGCGCGGCTGAGCGCAGCGACCTGGTTCAGGCTGAGAGCCAGTATCGTGAAGCCCTCGGGTTGGCGCTCGAGCAGCTCGGCTTCGTTTACCACACCCTGGGCGAATTGCCCAAAGCGGAGGATGCCTACCGCGAGGCCATCGAAGCCAAGGCGGAGTCCGACACCGCCCTCCTGGGGTTGGCGGTCGTCTATTTGCGGAAGGGTGAATTCGAAAAAGGCATCGAGACGGTGCGCACGCTCCTCGCCCAGAAACCGTTTCATCCCGGCGCCCGGCACCTGCTGGGCAAACTCTACTTCAGCATGAACCGTTACGATAATGCCGTCGCGGAGCTCTCCGAGGCGGCGCGCCTGGCCCCCAACGACTTTAGCGTGATCACGGCCCTCGCCCTGACCTTTCTGCGGCAGCGCCGGTTGGAGAAGGGGAAGGAAATCTTCGACCGCCTGCTCCAGGAACTGGGCGAGTCGCCCCAGCTTCGTATCCTGTTCGGCGGGGCCTACCGCCAGACAGACTATCTCGATGATGCGGTGCGAGAACTGACGCGCGCCATCCAGCTCGATCCCAACTACCCGCACGTCCACACCTATCTGGGACTAACCTACCTCTCGCAGGAAGGCAGGAAAAAGATTCCCGAGGCCATCCAGGAACTCGAAACCGAGTTGCGGCGAGACCCCGACGAATATATGGCCAACTACCTGCTGGGGCTCGTCTATTTGGAAGAGCGGAAATTGGAGCAAGCAGTTCCTTACCTGGAACGGGCCAGCCGGCTCGAGCCCACGAAGCCCGACGCGCCTCTCTACTTAGGCAAAGCGCTTTCCCTCCTGGGTGAACAGGAGAAAGCGGTCCCCTATCTCCAGCGGGCGGTCGAACTGACGTCCGACCCCACCCGCAACGACTATCAGATTGCCGACGCCCACTACTTGCTGGGGCAGGCTTTCCGGCGGCAAGGGAAGAATGACGAGGCCAAGCAGCACTTCGCGCTGTCCTCGGAATACAAGACCCGGAAATCCCGCGACTCGGCGGCGCGATTCGAGCTCAGGATCCGCTCGGGCAGCGACGACCCGCAACAGATGCAAGAGTCCGTGGCAGGATTGCAGGGCGCGATTGTGATTCAGGGAGAAGCCCCAAAGCCCGACGAACGCGCCAAACTGGAAAAAATGGCGAGCTTCTACGCCCCCATCGCCGGCGACACTTACAGTCAGCTCGGGCTGATGTTTGCAGGCCGTTCGGACTTCCGGCGCGCCGCGCGATTCTTTGAGCGCGCAGCCCGCTGGTCGCCCGAGATCCCCGACCTCGACTACAACCTTGGCCTCGCCCATTTCCGGGCACAAAGTTATGCCCTGGCCATTCCCCCCCTGGAAAGAGCACGCGGGCGACAACCTGACCGCGTGCCAGTGCAGGTTCTGCTGGGTCTTAGCTACTTCTTCGCGGATGACTACCGGCGGGCCGTCGAGCAGTTGGGGCCGCTGGGCGGGGCCGCGGCCGACGACCCACAGATCGGGTACGCGCTCGGGCTTTCCTTAGTGCGGACCGGAAACCCCCGGCGGGGTGTGGAGATGCTTCGTCGTTTGGTGGCCCAAAACCCTCGTGCCGCGGAGTTGCACTTGGGGTTGGGTCAGGCGCTGGCGATGGTCGGCGACTACCCGGGGGCGGCCGGCGCATTCAAGAAGGCACTCGAGATCAACCCGGCTTTGCCCGAGGCGCACTACTATGCGGGCCTGGCGCTCCTGCGGCAGAACCGCTTCGAGGAAGCGACCCAGGAATTCCGCCAGGAAACCCGATCAAACCCGCGTCACGCCAAGGCCCGCTATCACCTCGGAATGGCGCTAATGTCCCTCCAGCAGACGGAGGAAGCCCTGCGCAGCCTGACGGAGGCGATTCACCTCGATCCTTCCTACTCCGACGCTCACTACCAGGTGGGCAAGCTGCGACTGCAGCAAGGGCGCGTCGAGGAAGCCATCGCCAGCCTGGAGAAGGCCGCGGAACTGGACGCTAACAAGTACTACATACAGTACCAACTCTCACAGGCCTACATGAAGGCCGGAAAGCGACAAGCGGCCGCCACCGCCCTGGCTCGCTACCGGGAACTCAAAGCCAAGCACAGTAACATACCCCGTGATGCGCCCGTGGTCCCTTAAAGCGGAATCACCGCGGGAAGGGGGCAAGCACCCCGCCATTTCGCGAGATTCCCCTCTGAGCCTGCCGGGTGAACTACCTGCCCGCTACAGCGGTGCCTTGCAGCGCATCGGGTTTCGGTTTAGTTGGCCAAGCTAAAATGGGCGAGAGCGCGCTCCACGCGGTCGCCCAAGTTGTCCCTCACCTCGACAACCAGGGAATACTCGCCCGGGCTGAGCCCCGCCAGTTTCAACAACTTCGCAAAGGTGAGACGCGGCTGTGGGCCTGTGAAGGATTCTTGCAATTGATACTGTGGCAGGCGCGCGGAGACGGGCTGCCCTCCACTCATCAGCCCCAGCCTGATTTCGAGGCGTGTCTTCTGCTCCTTGGGGTCAACCTGAGGGTCGTAGATTTCAAAATAGAAAACCAGATCATCCCCGTTGCGAAACCGGCAGCGCGCGGAGGGAAGGATCTTTGCGCCCGCCACCGAGAGGAATGCATCCGGCGCATTCCCCGCCTTGTCCACTTCCCGGCTGAGCAAGACGCTGCTGAGGGTCAAGCGCGGCTCGGGTTCTTTCAGAAAGAGACCTTGCTGGCGCCGCGCCAGCTTACCGGAGGTCACGTCGCGCAATAGAACCTCGAACGAATAAGCCCCGGGGGGTAGTTCGAGGAAGTTGAGGAAGCTCAAGCTTCCCGGTTTAAGCACCTGGTATTCTCCCTCGGTGGCATGCAAATTCATGGGGCTTCCGAAACGTGTGACAAAGCCGCCCGTGCCATCGCGGACCACACCAATCACCTGGAGGTTGGCGGTGAAGCGGCGTTGGTCCTTAACGAACTCAACTGCGGTCGTGGGTACCTCGAGGATCACCGGCACGCGATACTGCCGGCCCTCGGCGCGAAACGCGGCGGTACGCAAATAGAACGGCAGCTCCCGCTTCGGAGAAACACTCCGCGCTTGCGCGACCAGCCCGAACTCCTGGGGTGTCAGGAATTCGAATCCCGAAGGAATGGCGAAATATCCGGGCCGTGCCCGGACGCTGAGCCCCGGCCGCTTCACCTGGACGCTTATCTGGCGATATTTGCCGTCGAAACGGGTGTTCTTCGGGCGGTAACTCAGCAGAAAGTAGCTATGCATTTCCTCATCGATGCGCCCCAGGGCGGCGCCCAGGTCGTTCGTATTGCGCACAAGGAAGCCCCCTGTGGCATTGGCCACGTAGCGCAAAGCGCTCTCCCGCATGTCCCGGCCGACTTGCCGAACCCGATCGAAGCCCGATTCGCCTCCCACCGCGTACTTCCCGCTTCCCGGCTCCCCGACGGTGCGAGTCAACTCATCGAGGGGCACCAGGTCGCCGGTGAGTTCCCGTGTCTCCAGCCCCTTCGACTCGACGCAATAAACGGCGAGGTGTGCGCGGCTGGCGAGATCGACCACCGAGTGGAGTTCGTCCTCCAGATCGGAGCCTACAACGAAACCTTCCGAGAAGAGCACGAGACTTTTCCTGCCCTCGATGCCTTTGACGCCCAGGGCGATGGCTCGGAGGGCGGTCAGCACATTACGCCCCTGGCGCTGGTCGATGGTGGATTTCATGGCGAAGTGCAGGATGGCAATGCGCTGGGCGACCATGGCGAGTCCCTGCGAGCCACGCCCTGCCCCCATCCCTGCGGCGGCTCCAGCCGCCCCGGGTCCGGAAGGGGTGGCGCGGGGAGCCGAGGTCGAGCTGAAGACCATGTTCGCCGTATCGCCTCCCCTGAACCCCGCGTCGAGACTCGCGCGCTCCGCCGCCATCGCCGAGCCGGTCAAATCCGAGGCTTGCAGTGCGGCGAGAAGCACTTCCTTGTCATTCGTGAAGTCGGTGAGAAACCGCAGGCTCGCGCCCAGCGTAAACACTGCCAGCCAATCATCGGCCCGCATCTTTTCCTTCACGTAGTTGATCGAAGCCTCGCGCACGAGCTTGATGTTTTCAAACTGCGTGCTCGAGTAATCGAGCAGCATGATGATGAGGTTCGCCATCCGGCCTGGCGGAGGAAGTTGCGTCGGCGGTCCTGCTCCTGGCCATGGGGCTTCGGCGGCCGCCCCGGGCCGTGCGCCCGACCCCGCCACCGCACGGAAGGAAAGAATCTGCTGGGGGGCGCCGTCCTCAAGAACCGTGAACTCTTCCGCCTTTAGATCGGTTACAAGGCGGTTCTTGTGGTCCGTCACCACCAAGTCAACCAGCACTTCGGTCGCCTCGGCGCGTATGGTCTCTTCAGAAGCCGGTGGGGTTTGGGCGGAGCTGATCTTCCCCAAACTCCACAGGGCGAGAAGAATTCCAACGAGGCGCGATGGCGGGGAGAATTTCATCGGCTCCCTGTATGGCAAGCGTATGAATTCTCTCATAGCTCGCATTGTGCATCAATGGTCCAGCAAACGGCTAGATACTTCGGAACGCCGTGGCGGCGATGGTGGAGGAAGGGCCAACAGGGAGCGGCGCCAAGGCGCCTGAGGTGGGGCACAATCGCTATCGAGGGCGGCGGGGCGGTCAGGATTCGACCGCCGGGGGCCGTGCTCCGCCCCAGGCCACCTCTCTGTCAATGGATACCAATGTTTCCGCCAGCACGCGCATGACGGCATCCCATCGGCTTTCCGCTTCCTGGGGTGAGGCCCCGTAGGCGTGAACGAAGATCGTGGCGTAATAGCCCCAGCGGTTTTCCAGGTGAAACAGGCAGCGGCGGATCATGATTTCAAGCTGTGCCGCGGCTCTGTGATCTTTCATACGCTGCTCGATAGCCGAGGCTAACTGCTGGTACGCCTCAACTCGCCCCTGCAAGTCAGCGCGATCAAACAGGAGATCGACGTAGCTCCCGACCTTGCAGGGCAATCCGAATTCGAGTCTTTCCTCGAGGGTGAGGTCCTTGGTGGTCCAGACGTCGCACTTGGCGGTGTGAAAAGAGGACTCGGGGGAATTCACATGCAGGAGGAACTGGCCCAGCTCCGGATACCGCCGGCATTCGTCCAGTTCAAACACCGCATCGGGGCGGCGCTTCACGTCCACATATGATTGCTTGGGACGGTGGGGATCAGTCCACGGAATTTCCAGAACTGGGTCACCAGGTTCAATTTCCTGACTAAAGTCAACGCGCATGCAAACACCCCATAGAACCGGCCAACAGCACAGCGCAGCTTGCTGATCAACTACCTCTCAATCCGGAAGGAGCCGGGGCGTTCTCTAGGTAGGCCTATGACCCCGGCTCTCCCGGTCCTGTGTGCTACTCTCCCCCCCTTGCGGGGGATGGTAGTGGCTAAGTCGGTTGTGGTCTTTTGCTGGGGCGATAATGCCACAAAGTTATGGCAGAAATCAACAGGCCAAGAATTCTCTTGCACCGGGGGCAGGATGGCTACCGGCCAACTGAAAGGCTTCCGAGAGAGGAGCATCGCAGTGGGGAACGGCTTCCGTCCGTTCTTCCCACGCTTTGTGATATGATGCGCCGGACCGGGGAGCTGATTTCCCGGGCCCTATCGATTACTCCCATGACTGAGACAGCCGCCTCACGCCGCCGCAGTACCCGGATACTTCTGAGGGTCCCGCTCATCATCAACGTTGTCGGCGAGGCGGAGGAACCGACGTGGGAGCCAGTCGAAACAATCACGGTGAGCCAGCACGGGGGGATGGTGCGGGCTCGACAGACTTACAGCGTCGGCGACACGCTGGAAATTCGCATCCGCGACAAGGACCGAACCGCCCGGGCCCGGGTCGCATGGAGATCGAGCCAGCATACGCCCCAGGGATTTGAATTGGGCTTCGAGATTCTCGATCAAGATGGCTTTTGGGAGATGACCTTCCCCCCCGACCGATGGTCGGAGCGAAAGAAAACGCAGGGCGAACAACCCTGAGTCTGTCAGCCGATGGGCTTGGGGGAGAGAACGGAGAACCCTATGTTGGTACGCGACTTCATGACGCGGGACGTGACCTCATTGCAGGAAACGGACATGCTGCTTGATGCCCGGATGGTGTTTGTCCGTTCCTCTTTTCGTCACTTACCGGTGCTGCGCGGGAAGCAGCTTGTGGGGGTCGTCACCGAGCACGACATCCGGCAGTACACGCCTTCCATGTTGAGTGGCGTCAGCCAGGACGAGTACAACCGCATCCTCGAGACAACGCCGGTTACGCGCGCCATGACCCGCGACCCGGTCACCGTCCGGCCGGACCAACCCGTCTATGACGCGGCCAACATTCTTTACACCCGGAGCTTCGGTTGTCTTCCCGTGGTGGAGAACGGCGAGCTGGTGGGCATCATCACGACCACGGACATGCTTCGCCTGCTCGTGAAGATGATTCGCGAGCAAGGCCTCATTACGGGTGGCAGCAGCCAAAGCTCCTGAGGGCGTGTCTGGCGTGCTCCGCCGATTGCCTCCCTGGTCCCGCCGACCCACGGATTTGCCTCCGACAATTCCGCTATAATCGCTCTGTTTTCATGGGATGGCTGACTCTACCGCGCCGGCCGGAGCCGGAGGTCATGAACGACGCCGACGAAGTCGAAGCCTACGCCTCGGCCGCAGCGCAAGCCTACCTCGACGCCATTGACAACACCCTCGTCGAGCAGGTGGTTTCGTTCGGGCTGACCTCCGGGTGGCTGCTCGACCTGGGGTGCGGTCCGGGAGGCATCGCACTGAAAATCGCCCGGCGCCTGCCGGAGGTGCGCGTGGTGGGCATCGACTTCTCTGTCAACATGATTCGCGCAGCGCGACGCGCGGCTCAAGAGCAGGGTCTGACGGGGCAGGCTACATTTCTCGTGGGGGATGGGAACCGCCTCGGCCTGGCGGATGGGTGTTTCGACTTCGTCCTCTCGAACTCCCTGCTGCACCATTTGCATCAGCCCCTTGCCGTGCTCGATGAGATGCGGCGCGTGGCCAAACCCGGCGCGATTATCTTGTTGCGCGACTTGCGCCGGCCGGCCCGATGGAGCTTTCCCTTGCATGTCCGTTGGTACGGGCGACACTATTCCGGACTGATGAAGAAGCTCTACATCGATTCCGTTCGCGCCGCGTACACCGGTGAAGAACTGGCCGCCATGTTGCGGCAGTCCTGCTTGTCCGGCGCCCGGATCTTTTATCACCAGCGGACACATCTCGGTTTCGTTTATGATGGCCGCACGGCACGTTAGCCGGCACGGAGCAGGAGCGTGACCTGCCATGCGACGCTGCTCATCTGTCCTGGTATTGATCTTGGGTGGCGCTGTGGCTCTCGCCAAAGAGAAGCCGCCGATCGTTCACCGCATTCCGCAGCCTCCCCGCCCCGATTTCTCCGAACTGGAATGGCTGGTGGGGGAATGGAGGGGCACAACCACCGAGAAGAGTCCGCAGGGGGAAGTGAGCCTAAGCATTGCCTTCGATTTAGACAAGCGGTTCATGGTCTTTCGGGAGCAACTATCCCTGGCCCCCACGCCGACCTGGGTGGGATCCAAAGAAGCGTGGCTGGGCGTCTTGGGTCGGGATCACTCCAACGCGGCTTTCGTCTTGCGGGTTTACTCGGACACCGGTTTTGTCAGCCGCTACCGCGTCACGGTGGAGGCCGGAACGGTTTCCTTCCATCCCGAAGGGGGCGAGCAGCCGCCGCCGGGTTGGCTCTTCCGCCGCACCCTGCAGCGCACCGACGTTGGTGAAATGCTCGAAACCGTCCAGGTGGCCCCGCCCCGCAAACCCTTCTTCGACTATTACACCGCCAAGTTGACCCGCGCCATCCCTCCCGCTGTGCCGCCCACACCGCCCCCCAGCAAACCCACGCCAGAGTGAAGCTGCCGAGTCTAACCCGGCGCGGCAGGGAGGCGTGTCGTCCAGCGGCTCGCGATGCGCTCTCGCACCTTGTGCACCTCGTCGTCTTCCAGGTTGATCTGCACTCGGGAGAGCCCGCCGGAGTGGCCTGATGGTGAAGAGACGCAGAAAAAGCTCTCGGGTGTAAACAACTCAATCGCAGCTCCGCCGGTCAAGACGGAGTTAGAATGGAGACGCCGGTGAGGTCTTCAACGGAGGGTGTGCCATGTCCAAAGGAAAAAAGATCGGCCTGGGAATTCTGATTTTTGTCGTGGTGGTGGTCGCAGCGTTGGCCATCACCATCCCCATGCTGATTGACATTGATCGCTACCGTCCGCAGGTCATCGCGCACATTCAGGAAGCGACCGGCAAACCCGCCGAGATCGGCAAGCTGAGCCTGACCATATTCCCCAAGTTGTCGATCCGCGTGGACAACTTCGCGCTCGGCAATCCGCCAGGATTTCCCAAGGGGTACCTAGTGAAGACAGAGCGCATCTACGCCGAGGTGGACCGCGATGCCCTCTTCGAGCGGAAGGTCATAATCCTCGCCCTGGAACTTGACCGGCCGGTGCTCGGTCTGCTTTCCGACGCGCGCGGCAAATGGAACTTCGAGAATCCGCCCGCCTCCAAGAAGGCCACGAAGCCGGCGTCCAACGAACCTTCCCCGTTTACCCTTGGAGTCATCTCCCGGGTGAGCGTCACAGGCGGGGAGATTGCCGCCGCAAACCTCACAGCCTCCGGCCGACCGGCCCCAAACTTCTTCGAAGGCCGGGGCGTCTCCATCGATCTTCAGGACGTGGATATCAACGCTTTCATTGCCGAAAAGGCGACGGCGCGGATGCCGGAAACCGCGCCTAATCCGCGCTTCACGTCACCGCTTTTCGGCCTGACGCGGGTCTATGCGGCCTCGCCCGCGGCGCAGGGAACACTGCGTGCCGATTCCCTCAACTTCGGGTCGTTCAAAGCCACTTCTGTCCGGACCAGACTACGCTTGTTTCCGAAACAGGTTTTTCTGGATGACCTCAACTTTGATCTGTACGACGGCCATGCTACCGGCGACATATCCCTTAATCTTGCGGGGCGAAATCCCCGCTACGTCCTCAACGCGCGCCTGAGCGGCGTTGATGTGGCCAAGATGCTCGCCGCGTTTCCCGACGGCCGCGGCAAGATGACGGGCAAGATGGACGGCAGTATGAAGCTCTCGGGTGTGGTTGTGAACTCGCCCGACCCGCTCGCCGGGATGCGCGGCACGGGCCAATTAAGCATCAAGGAGGGCCAACTTCCCAGCCTCCAGCTCAACAGGAACCTCATGCTCCTCGCCAAGCTGGGCAGCCTGGGGCCGGCTTCCGGCGACCCTTCCTCCTTTCAGTCCATTGCTTCCGACCTGAACATTGCCGAGGGCCGGATTTACAGCAGCAAGATCACCGTGATTGGCAATGGCGTGGACATCGACGCCTCCGGCAGTCTGGCTCTCGCGGGTGAAGGGAACCTGGCCTACGACGGGATCGCCAAGCTCGCGGCCGCGCAGAATCCGCTCACCAATCTCCTCACCGGCTTCTCCGGCGCCACCTACGCGGACGGCAAACTGACTTTCCCCTTCTCGGTGACCGGGACCTTGGAGAATCCGCAGTTCAAGCTGAAGTCGCTGGGTAGCAAAGAACATATCTCTGGCTTACAGTCGCTCCTCCACGGACAAAAGCAGGCCTCGGCTCAGGAAGATCCAGCGCCGCAGCAACAGACTCCCGGAGACCTCCTGCAGGGCTTGAGCGGACTGTTCAAAAGGAAACAGACGACCCAGCCACAGCCGACACAACCCCAATAGCGCACACCTCTGGCGCGAGCTACAAGCGATATCTTGTCTTGTCGCGGCAACGCCCGGCTTGACTTCCGCCGCGCGACCCGCATAGGATGCGGCCTCTCGCTCGTACTCTGTGAAATTCCCAAGAAGGAAGAGCTTCGCGATGGCGGGTCAGGCGGCATGGAGTCAAGCTTTGCGCTGGTCGCTGGGGGGCTGGCGAATTTCCATCCTTATCGTCCTGCCCGCGGCAGTGGGGCTCGAGATGTTGCATCAGCACGCGCTGGCGATTTTCGGGATGGCGGCAGCGGCACTCATTCCCCTGGCCAGTTTGCTTGGTGACGCGACGGAGGAGTTGGCGGGCCACGTGGGTCCGGCGCTGGGCGGGTTCCTGAACGCCACCCTCGGCAACGCCACCGAGCTGATCATCGCCTTCTTGGCGTTGCGCAGCGGCCACGTGGAAGTGGTAAAGGCATCGATCACGGGGAGCATTATCGGCAACCTGCTTCTGGTTTTCGGTCTTGCCGTCCTGATCGGGGGAATGGGACGGGATAAACAGACCTTCAATCGCACCGCCATCGGGGCCAACACTTCGATGTTGTTTCTCGCGGTCGTGGCGCTCGTGATGCCCGCCATTTTCGACCTCGCCGTGTTCGGAAAGCTCCAGGCAACCGGGGAAGTCATTGAACGTCTGAGCTTCTGGACGGCGGCGGTGCTGCTGATCAGCTACTTCGCCAGCCTGCTCTTCACCTTCCGCACGCACAAGGACGTGTTCCGGGGCGGGGGGCATCATCGCGTGCCGGAACTTGGGCGGGGCGCGGCGATTGCGGTGCTCGCAGTGGCGACGGCCCTGATTGCCTTGGCCAGCGAAATCCTAGTGGGCCAGCTCGAATTCGTCACCAAGACCATGGGCTGGACGGAGCTCTTCGTCGGTCTTGTGATCGTCGCCACGGTGGGCAACGCCGCCGAGCACTCCACCGCGGTGCTCGTGGCGCGCAAGGACCAGATGGACCTGGCCCTCTCGATCGCCGTCGGTTCGAGCACGCAGATCGCGCTTTTCGTCGCCCCGCTGCTTGTGGTGGCCTCGCAGTTGATGCCCGCGCACATGTCGCTTGTCTTCCATCCGCTGGAAATCGCCGCGGTGATTTTCTCAGTTGGCGTTGTCACGCTGGTCTCCCAGGATGGCGAAACCAACTGGTTCGAAGGTCTCCAGTTGCTGAGCGTTTACGTCATCCTCGGGGTCTTCTTCTATTTTCTTCCTGCGCCCGCCTGAGGCCAGCGCCTCCTCCAAGCCATGCCGAACGAAATCTGCGGTTATAATAGAGTAGCCGGGGTTGGTAGTCCTCGTGCCCCGATGCGTGGGGAGGCGGGGGGTTCTAAGATCTGCCGCCGGAAGAACGTCCATGAATCACTTTGCTGTGCATCGAGAAACTCTCGTCTGTTTGCTGGCGGGCGGCGCTGGCGAACGCTTGCTGCCGCTCACCCGCGACCGCGCCAAGCCGGCCGTGCCCTTCGGCGGGATCTATCGCATTGTGGATATCACGCTCTCGAACTGCATCAACTCCGACCTGCGGCGCATCTTTGTGATCACCCAATACAAGGCGCTCTCGCTCAACCGTCATATCCGCGAAGGCTGGTCGGTGCTGCCGACCGAACTCGGCGAGTTCATCCAGGTGCTGCCACCCATGATGCGCGTGGGGGAATACTGGTACCGCGGCACCGCCGACGCCATCTATCAAAATCTCTATTCCATCGGCAGCGAGCCCTGCAAGTACGTCCTGATTCTCTCCGGCGACCACGTCTACAAGATGAATTATCAATTGATGCTTCAGCAGCACCTCGATGCCGGGGCAGACCTGACCATCGGGACAATCGAATTCGACATTTCGGAAGCCTCGCGGTTCGGAGTTTGTGAGGTGGATCGCCACCACCGTTTCGTGGGCTGGCAGGAAAAACCCCAAAACCCCAAACCTTCTCCGGACAATCCGCAGAAAGCCCTGGTGTCGATGGGCATCTACTGTTTCAACCGCGACCTTCTGATCCGGGCCCTGCTCGAGGACGCTGACGATGCGAATTCCAGCCACGATTTTGGCAAGAACGTGATCCCCCAGCTCATCGAGAAGGCCCGGGTCTTTTCCTTTCAGTTCCGCGACGAGAACCTTAAGGACGCGCAGTACTGGCGCGACATCGGCACCATCGAAGCCTATTACGACGCCAACATGGATCTGGTCTCGGTGTCGCCGGTCTTTAACCTGTACGACGCGCGCTGGCCCATCCGTACCTACCAGCGGCAATACCCGCCCGCCAAATTCGTCTTCGCGCAGGAAGGCAGGCGCATGGGTATTGCCGTGGATTCTATTGTTTCGTCAGGGTGTATTATCTCCGGCGGCCGCGTCACGCATTCCGTTCTCTCTCCTGACGTCCGCATCAACAGCTACAGCGAAGTCGAGAGCTCCATCCTGTTCTCCCACGTCAATATCGGCCGTTACTCGCGCATCCGGCGCGCCATCATCGACCGCCACATTCATATCCCCGAACACAGCGAAATCGGCTACGACCTCGAAGAGGACCGCAAGAAGTACCATGTCACCGAAACCGGCATCGTCGTCGTGGTGCCGGAACAACGGATGTTTGAAGAGCCGGAGTAGGGACCGGGATTCGCGACTCGGGGTTCGGGACTGGGGGCAAAGACCACCTGAGAGCAGATTATGGCAGGAGACAAATTTGAGTATGAAGGATTATAAAGAACCGGAAGTGTGGCAAAAGGGGGTAACGCTTGCCACTTCGCTGTACGACGTCTCCAGAGGATTTCCTGACACCGAGAAATTCGGCCTGACGACTCAGGTGCGCAGGGCCGCGACATCGGTTCCTGCCAACATTGCCGAGGGCTGGGGGAGAGGTTCAACCAAGGAGTATGTGCAATTCCTGCATGTTGCCCGAGGTTCCCTGCTGGAGCTGGAAACTCATCTCATCATTGCAGACCGCCTGGGCTATTTGAGCCGCGAGCGATTTGCTGAGGCCCAAAAGACGATCGAGAGTATTGGAATGATGTTGAACCGATTGATTACAGCCTTGAAAGCTCGTCAGTCTCAGCCGACGAAGTAACGCATGTTCCCGAGCCCCGAGTCGCGAGCCCCGAGCCCCGCGTCTTATTGCACTTCCGGCACTGTCGGCAGCAGCGTCCATGCCGGCATGCGGGCGAAGGCTTCAATCCGCTCCAGCCAGTGCGTGAGGAAAGCGGGAGGATGAGACATGCGAGTGTAGTCCATCAGATCCCGAATCTGGTCGAACAGCGTTTTGGGAGGAGGGAGATAGATCAGGTCCACTTTCTCGCTGGCGGGGATTTGGGCGAGGGTTTTGGCGGCGTGGAGGGCCGTATCCATGCCCCCGAGTTCATCGACGAGGCCGAGCTGGCGCGCACGCTCGCCGCTCCAGACACGGCCCTGTGCGATCTTATCGACGGCGGCGACTTCCATTTTCCGGCCCTCGGCGACGCCCTTGAGGAAGTTGTCGTAAATCTCGCGCATGTATTTGAGGATCGATTCGCGCTGAGCGGGCGTGAAGTTCTGGAAGGGCCAATCGATAGTGCTGTTATCGGTCGTCGTGATGTAGTCCTTGGAGAGCCCGAGTTTCTCGTAGAGGCCCAGCACATTCAACTTGCCGGTCACCACGCCGATGGAGCCGGTGATGGTTCCCGGCTCGGCGATGATTCGATTGGCGGACATGGCGATCCAGTAGCCCCCGGAGGCGGCCACGTCGGACATCGAAACCACCACGGGCTTTTCTTTCCTGGTGAGGAGCAATGCCCGGCGAATTGCCTCGGAGGCAAAGGCGGCGCCGCCCGGCGAATCGACGCGCACGATCACCGCTTTGACGGAGGAATCCTCGCGGGCACGTTTGAACTGCTCGGCGATGGTATCGGCGCCCATCACCATGCCGCCGAAGGGACCCTCGCTGCTACGTCCGGGGAGAATCATGCCCACCGCATAGATGACCGCAATCTTCGTGGCACCGGTCCGCTCCGTCCGGCGCAAGTATTCGCGCACACTGAGCCGGTTTTCCTTCCCGCCGTTTTTCTGCTCCACGAGTTTGCGGACTTCGTCGGCATAGGCCACCCGATCGACCAGCTTGGCGGCGAGGGCCTCGGAGGCCGTAAAAGGGCCTTGGGCAATCAGGCGGGCGGCCTCTTCCGGCTTCATGCCGCGCGTCTCCGCAATGCCCTGCAAATACTGCTGATAGAGGTCCTGAAGCAGCGCCTGGTCGGCCTCGCGATGGGCGGGGGTGTACTTCTTCTGCGTGTACACGTCGGAGGCGTTCTTGTAATCCCCGATGTGGTAAAAGTCCGGATAAATACCGAGCTTGTCGAACGTGCCGCGCAGGAAGGTGGTCGAGGTCATCATGCCGTGCACGTGGAGGAGCGACGTGGGCAGCAGTACGACGGTCTGGCTGGCGGAGGCGAGGTAATAGGAGCGGTTGGTCGCAAATTCCAGATAAGCCACACTGAACTTGCCCGCGCGGTGGAAATCGCGCAGCTTGCGGCGGAGCTGCTGGATCTTGGCCATGCCCAGATTGGTTTCGCCCACCTCGAGCTCGAGGCCGGTGATGCGCCGGTCGGCGCCGGCACGGTCGAGCGCCTCGACAATGTCATTGAGGGTCGTCGGCCGGCCAAGCAACGCCTCGGCGAAAGCAGAATGGGACGGCTGCTCTCCAATCTCGCCTTCGAGGCGCAGCGTCAAAACCGTGTTCGCCGGGATGCGTTTGGAAAGGAAACCCACCGCAATGACCATAACCTCCAGGACCACGACGATGGCAATAAGTACGAGGATGATCTTTCCAATCTTCTTCATTCGGGCCTCCGCGATTGGCGCCTGTTTTTCGCTCCGCACCGCGCCCGCCGTCCCCCGCGTGAGGGTTCCAAGGGGCGTCGCTTTTATTATCCCCTTCGCTTCGTAGAATGCAAACTGGACCGAGGAGAAGCAATCGGGGACCACCCTTCGCCTCCGCAGGGCCTCGCCCACTGCGGCCCGCTCCGTTGCCCATGGGCGGACCGTCTCGGAGGGGGTGGCCGTGGTAGAATGCCGCGTTCGAATATCTCATCGGGGAGTCATCCTCATGGCGGAAATTGACCTGATCGTGGGACGTGAGATTCTGGATTCGCGCGGCAACCCCACCGTGGAGGCGGAGGTTCACCTGCGCGACGGCGCCATTGGCCGCGCCGCCGTGCCCTCGGGGGCATCGACGGGCGAGCACGAGGCGCTCGAGCTGCGCGATGGCGACAAGCGCCGCTACCTGGGGAAGGGCGTACTCCAGGCGGTGGAGAACGTCAACACGGTGATCGCGCGCGAATTGGGCGGGCACAACGCGAGCGAGCAGTCGCAAATCGACCGCCGAATGATCGAGCTCGACGGTACGCCCAACAAGGCCAACCTGGGCGCCAACGCCATCCTGGCGGTCTCAATGGCCGTATGTCGGGCCGCGGCGCGTTCGGCCCACCTGCCGCTCTATCGCTATCTCGGCGGGCTGAACGCGCGGCGCCTGCCCGTGCCCATGATGAACATCCTCAACGGCGGGGTGCACGCCGATAACACCCTAGACTTTCAGGAATTCATGATCATGCCCGTCGGCGCGGAGAATTTCTCGACGGCGTTGCGCATGGGCGTCGAGGTTTTTCATACGTTGAAGAAGGTTTTGAAAGAGAGAGGTTACAGCACCTCCGTGGGCGACGAAGGCGGCTTTGCGCCGAGTCTGAGGTCAAACGTGGAAGCCGTTGAGCTGATCCTGGAAGCCATCGAGCAGGCGGGCTACTCACCCGGTCACGACATCTGCCTCGCCCTCGATTGCGCCGCAAGCGAGATGTTTCAGGATGGGGATTACGTTTTCTATAAATCCGATAAGTCCAAGAAATCCGCGGAGGAGATGGTGAAGATTTACGCCGAATGGGTCCGTCAGTATCCCATCATCTCCATCGAGGACGGCCACGGCCAGGACGACTGGGAAGGCTGGAGGATCATGACCCAGGAACTGGGCAGCAAGATCCAACTTGTCGGTGACGACCTGTTCGTCACCAACACCGAGCGCCTGGCGCGCGGCATCGAGGAAGGCATTGCCAACTCCATCCTCATCAAGCTGAATCAGATTGGCACGGTGACGGAGACGATCGCGGCCATTGAACTCGCGCGACGGAACGGCTACACGGCGGTGATCTCGCATCGCTCGGGAGAAACCGAAGACGCCTTTATCGCTGACCTCGCCGTCGGGCTCTACACCGGCCAGATCAAAACCGGCTCCGCCAGCCGCACCGACCGCGTCGCCAAATACAATCAGTTGCTGCGCATCGAAGAAGAACTGGGTGACGCGGCGGAGTTCCTCGGCAAAGCCGCCGTGAAGTGTGCCACTTCCAGCGCGCGCGAGTGACAATCAGCATCCCCCAGCGCCAGTTGATTCCGTGTGGAATGAAGCGCAGAATGGATGCAGGTAGGTCGTCCACTTTGCTTCCTGATGCGGTGGAGTTGCAATGCACTTACGCCGCTCGATCATTCTCATCGTCCTTACCCTGGGAAGCCTCCACGCGAGCGCATTTGCGCAGAATCCTGTCCCGTTCGTACACCAACCGCTCGTGCCGACGGCCATCGCGCCGGGCGGGCCGGGTTTCACCCTGACCGTCAACGGCGCGGGTTTCGTCCCCGAATCGGTCGTCCAGTGGAACGGCAGCCCCCGTCCCACCACCTTCGTCAGCAATACGCAGTTGACCGCCGCCATCCCCGCCGCGGATATCGCGACCATCGGCAGCGCCTCGATTACGGTGTTCAATCCGGCCCCCGGCGGCGTTTCGAATGCGGTCCTGTTCCTGACTACTTTTCCGACCTCCTCCGTCACCTTCAAACAAACGGACTTCGGAACGAACGCTCGAGCCTATGGTGTCGCCGGCGCTGATTTCAATCGCGACGGCAAGACCGACCTCGCCGCGCTTCGGGATAGTGAGATTCTAATGTTCCTGGGCAATGGAGACGGCACATTTGAGAACGTGGAGGAGAAGCAGTTACGCCGCCTCGGGGCGGGACGCCGCCGGGCACCTACACGCTCACCGTTCGAGGCACCGCGACAACCGGTTCCGGCACCCTGGATCGCTCGCTATGGAACAAATTGGTTCGAAGCCTTGAGCCTCCTTCCCGCTCAACTGACAAATGGTTGACACAGCCACGGCCTGGCGGCACGTTGCGGCGGATGCTACTTTTCAGTACCATCCCCCGTTTAACCTCCTTCGATTTGAGTGAGGAGTAGCAAGCACGCCGCGCGATGACACCCCGATTCCCAGTCCGGCTGCGAAGTCATGCCGACGCAGGTGGCGTCGTACGCCGAATCCTCGTCGTCCTGGTGATTCTGGCGGTGTCCCTCGTGGCGGGAGCGGGAGCGTGGATTTACTGGCGGATGCGCGCTTGCCTGCCGCAACTCGACGGTGAAATCCCCGTTGCCGGGCTCCAGGCGCCCGTCAGCGTACGACGCGATGCGCGCGGCGTCCCTCACATTCGCGCCGAATCGGTCGAAGACCTGATCTTCGCCCAGGGGTACGTTACGGCCCAGGATCGACTCTGGCAAATGGATCTGAGCCGGCGATTGGCGGGGGGTGAACTATCGGAAATCTTCGGGGAACGGACCCTCTCGCTGGACATCGAGAATCGAATTTTGGGTCTCCACCATGTGGCGGAACGCACCCTCAATGAAATGGACGATGAAACCAGAACACTTTTCACCGCCTATGCACGCGGCGTCAATGCGTTTATCGCTTCGCATCGGGAACGGCTGCCCGTTGAGTTCGCGATCTTGCGCTACCAGCCACGCCCCTGGAAGGAGACGGATTCCATCCGCGTTGGACTCAACATGGCCAAGATGCTCAACACTACCTGGCCGGACGACCTGATGCGGGAGCGCGTCTGCGGGAAAGTCCCCGCGGACCTCTGCGCCGACTTGTTCCCTGATCGCACGCCGCTCGACCGTCCCGTGGCGCAGTGGGGCAGCCATTCCAGAAGCATGCCAGGCGCCACCCGAACATCGCTCCAAACCGGGTGCCGGAGGATCGATTGCGCGTTGTGGCCATCGATCTCTCCTCCCGGCCTCCTCTCCCGCGCACTGGGGAGCAACAACTGGGTCCTGAGTGGGGCGCACACGCAATCCAGCAAGCCGCTGCTCGCTAATGACCCCCATCTCGGCCACAGTGTACCGAGCGTCTGGTACATGGTTCATCTGCAGGCCCCGGAAGTGAACGCCATCGGTGTGAGCCTTCCGGGCTTGCCGAGTGTCATCATCGGTCACAACGGGCGCATCGCCTGGGGAGTGACCAACACGGGCCCTGATGTCCAAGACCTGTACGTTGAGAAGTTCGATCCCGGGAATCCCCGCCGCTACCTCTACAACGGGAAATGGCTCGAGGCGAAGGCGCACAGTGAGGTGATCAAGGTCCGCGGCCGGCCTGACGAGCACCTATCCGTCCAGGTGACGCACCATGGACCCATCATCTCCAAGGAGGGTGGGCGCCCCTTGGCGCTGAAGTGGACGCTGCTTGAGCCTCGTGGGTTCCACTTGCCGTTCTGGAAGATCAATCGAGCCGGGAACTGGGAAGAATTCGTTGCCGCTCTTCGAGGATTCGCTGGCCCGATGCAGAACTTTGTTTACGCCGATGTGGAGGGCAATATCGGTTACTATGCGGCGGGATGGATCCCCATCCGCAAACAGGGCGACGGGACCGTTCCCGTGGATGGTTCGACCGACGCGCACGAATGGGCCGGCTATATTCCCTTCGACGACCTGCCACGTTCCTATAACCCCACGAGCGGGCTGATCGCCACCGCCAACGGCCGCGTCGTGCCCGATGACTACCCCTATCTCATCACCCGCATGTGGGCCGAGCCTTACCGTACCGCCCGCATCTACCAATTGCTGGAAGCTGGGAGTCGCTTTACCGTCGCGGAAATGCTGAAGGTGCAGTCCGATGTCTTTGCCATGCACGACCAATGGCTGGCGAGGCGCATTGTCGCCGCGGCAGAGAAGCATCCTCCCAGAAGCCGCGACGGCCAGTTCGCGGTGGAGGTCTTGAGAATGTGGGACGGCAACGCGGATTGGGATTCCCCCGCCCCGCTGATCACGGCGGCCGCCGAGCGCGCCCTGCTCGAACGCTTGCTCCGGCCGAAGTTAGGGGATGATTTTGCCGTCTATTCCTGCCCGATGACACCCGTTTTTGTCGAGAACGCGATCAACCACCAGTGGGCCCGCTGGCTGCCACCCGGGGAAGGGGACTTTGATCAGAACGTGATCCGCAGCCTGGAGGAGGCCGTGCGCCGCATTCCGGAAATCACGGGGAGCCCTAATCCCTCATCGTGGCGCTGGGGGGAAACCATCCCGCTGACCTTCCGACATCCTTTGAGCAGCCTGCCGCTGGTCGGGCGACTGCTCAATGTCGGTCCGTTTTCCCAGTCCGGGACGGGGACAACAGTGAAGCAAACGACCTCTGCCATTGGGCCGTCAATGCGCATGGTCGTGGATTTCGGGGGGCTCGATAATTCCGTCCAGAACATTACACTGGGCCAGTCCGGCCAGGTCATGAGCCCCCACTATAAGGACCAGGTGGAAGCCTGGTATCAAGGCCACAGTTTCCCCATGCCCTTCAGCGAGGCGGCAGTGGAGAAGAGCGCGGTCCATCGCCTCCTCTTGCTGCCCGGAGGTTAGTTACGGACATCCTCCGGGCGAATGTCTCCCCATGGACTCGTGACCTTGCAAGAGGCTGGACATTTCATGAGAATCCACCCACGAACTCTGTGTTTGCCAATCGGATTGCTCCTTACGAGCTTGATGGTGGGCGGCGAACTCGCCGCCGGGCCGCTCGAGCTGGAATATCACCTGAGCGTGACGCGCCCCACAACTCATCTGGCCGATATCGAGATCCGCGCCCGCGGCGTCACTGAGCCTACGCTCGATTTCGTGATGCCGGCCTGGGCGCCGGGCCGGTACGCCATCTACGATTTCGCCAAGAACGTGCAGGAGTTCAGCGCGGCGGGGGCGCACGGCCAGCCGCTCGCCTGGAAGAAACTCGACAAACAGACCTGGCGCGTCGAGGCCCGCGAAGCAGGTGGCGCCGTTCGAGTTCGCTATCGCGTTTATGGGAATGACCTGAGCGGGTCGTTCTCGCAGATCGACAGCACGCACGCCAGCCTGAACGGCCCATCCCTATTCATGTACGTGGACGGGCACAAGCCCGATCCGGTCACGCTCCGCGTGGAGGCGCCCCCAGGTTGGAAACTGATCAGCGGGCTCTCCCTTTCCGAGACAGAACGCACCCTCCAGGCTGGCAACTACGACCTGCTGATCGATACCCCTCTCGAGATTTCTCCCAGCGTGAGGAGCGCGCAGTTCGTGGAACGCGGGAAAACTATCCGGATCGCTGTCCACAGCCTGACCGAGGAGCATCCCGATCTCAGCGCGCTGCTTGATAACGTGAAGAAGTTTGTCAGCTCCCAACTGGCGATGATGCCCGAGCCGGACTTCCCGCACTTCACTTTTCTCTGCCATTTTGCTCCTGGCCTGCCGCTCGGCGACGGTATGGAGCATCTCAATTCGGCATCGCTCATCGCGCGCCATCCCCTTTCCAGGGGGGGCCTCGAGGAAATCCTCGAAACCGCGTCCCATGAGTTCTTTCACGTCTGGAACGTCAAGCGACTGCGCCCGGCGGGCCTGGGCCCCTTCGATTACACGCGCGAGGTGTACACGAATGCGCTCTGGTTTGCTGAGGGCGTGACAACGTATTACTCCTTCGTGCACCTCTATCGATCGGGGTTATGGACTCGGGAACGATTTCTGGAGCGCCTGGCGGAGGAGATCCGCACGCTGGAATTCGAGCCGGGGCAGAAGCTGATGTCGGCGGAGAGCGCGAGTTTTCATGCGTGGTTCTACGACCGTTCGCCGCAAATGCAGCAGACCAACTTCGCCAACACGACCATCAATTACTACAACAAAGGCGCGGTGCTGGGCCTGCTGCTCGACCTCGAAATCCGCGCCCGCAGCGGAGGGTGCAAGTCGCTCGACGACGTGATGGTGGCCATGTATCGCAAATTCTACGCGGCGCCCCCGGAGAGCTATTACTTGCCCGGTCGAGGTTATGCGGAAGAAGACATTCTAAGCATGGCGAACGAGATCACGGGTACAGATTTCAAGGAGTTCTTCGATCGTTATGTTCGCGGGACCGAACCTTTACCTTACAACGCCGTCCTCAACGCGGCGGGGCTGAATCTGCGTGTGGCCACGGCGCCGGATGCAGCCCCCAGCCTCGGGGTTCTGACCACAAGAGTTCCCGCGGGGTTGCGAATCACGGCCGTGCGGCCCGGAAGCGCGGCGGAGCGCGGCGGTCTTAGCCGCGACGACATCCTGAAGGCGGTGGACGAACTTTCGCTCGCCACCGCCGAACTCCAGGAGCGCTTGCGCATCTACCCGCCCAAGACGGAAGTGCCGTTCACCGTCGAGCGCCATGGGCGCGAAAGCCGCATCTTCGTGGTCCTCGACCCGCCCATCCCCAGCCAGTACTCCATCGAGGTCCTCCCCCAACCCACACCCCAGCAACTGGCCGTCCGCGCCGGATGGCTTGGCAAGCGAGCGGAGTGAGAGGTCACTTCGAGTTAGGCGGGCGGGGTGGACCGTGGTAGACTGGAAAAATCAAGAACATGCGGGATCCCTTCCTGGAAAAGCTGGAAAAACGCGTCCTCGTCTGTGACGGGGCGATGGGCACGATGCTCTATGCCAAGGGCATTGCGCTGAACCGTTGCTTCGATGAGATCAATCTCTCGATGCCGCACCTCGTCAAGGAAGTTCACCTGGGCTATGTGAAGGCCGGCGCGGAACTGATCGAGAGCAATACGTTTGGCGCCACACGTCCGCGCCTGGAGAAGTTCAACCTGGCCAACCAGGTGCGCGAGATCAATCTCGCCGGAATGCGTCTGGCGCGCGAGGTGGCGGGAGAGGATCTCTACGTCGCCGGCTCGGTCGGGCCGCTGGGTCTGCGCCTCGAGCCGCTGGGTTCCACTCGGCGGGAAGAAGCCCGGGAATTCTTCCGCGAGCAGATCGCGGCCCTGGCCGAAGGAGGCGCGGACCTCATCCTCATCGAGACCATGAGCGACCTGGGCGAGGCTCAGCAAGCCCTTCTCGCTGCCCGCGACGTATGCAGCCTGCCGGTGGTCGTCCAGATGACCATCCAGGACGACGGCTCAACCCCCACCGGGACGCTCCCCGAGGATTTTGCCCGCCAACTGGACGAGTGGGGGGCGGACGTGATTGGGATCAATTGTAGCGTCGGCCCCGCCGCCGTCCTGGAGGCCTTGGAACGGATGGCCGCGGTCACCCGCAAGAAACTCTCCGCCCAACCCAACGCCGGCTTGCCCCGCACCATCGAGGGCCGCAACATTTATCTCAGCTCTCCCGATTACATGGCGAGCTATGCCCGGCGGTTCATTGACGCGGGAGCGCGGCTCCTGGGCGGCTGCTGCGGCACGACGCCCGAGCATATCCGCGCCATCAAGGTCGCGGTGCGCTCCCTTGCGCCCCAGCAGGCCCGCAGGGCGGGAGAAGTGGCCGCCCGGCCGGTGCGCGCGCTCGAACCGATACCCGTGGAAAAGCGCTCGCGGCTGGCGGAAAAGCTCGCAAAAAACGAATTTCCGGTGCTCGCGGAAATCGTTCCGCCGAAGGGCTCGGACCCGACGAAGGAAGTCGAAGGGGCGAAGTACCTGCAGGCGCATGGTGTGGATGCGGTCAACATCCCGGACGGCGCCGGCGCCACCGCGCGCATGAGTTCGCTCACGCTGGCGGCCCTCCTGCAGCAACGCGCCGGCGTCGAAGTTCTGTTGCATTACAGCTCGCGCGACCGCAACGTGCTGACGATGCAGTCGGACTTCCTCGGGGCGTATGCGCTCGGGCTGCGCAACATCCTAGCCCTGACGCGGGACACGGCGCAGTATTCCACGAGCCCGGAGGAAGGCATCTTTGAGGTTGACGCCATCGGGGTAGTTAATATATTGAACAATCTGAATCGCGGTCTGGATGTGGGCGCGAATCCCTTGGGATCGCAGACGGGTTTCCTGATCGGCGTCTCTTTGAACCCCTATGCGGTGGAGCCGGAAGAGGAGCTGCGCCGTTACCAACACAAGCGGGCGGCGGGCGCTAACTTCGCCGTCACCCCGCCCATCTTCGACGTGGCGCGCCTGGCGGCGTTTCGGGAACGGCTGAGGAAAGCCGACGCAGACAAAATACCCGTCATCGCCAGTGTCTGGCCGCTGACCAGTTATCGTAACGCGGAGTTTATGAACAACGAGGTGCCGGGCGTCTCCGTTCCGCCGCCCATCATGGAGCGCATGCGCCGGGCCGATACCGGCGAGCCGGCGCGCGCCGAGGGTCTGAAGATCGCCCAGGAAACTGTGCTTGCACTGCGCCAAATCGTCGAAGGAGTTCAGATCGCCGCCCCGTTTGGTCGTTACGCCCTGGCGGCGGAAGTGGCGGCCGTACTGAAGGCCGAAGTTATGAAGGATGGAGTCTGAAGGACTAAGGGACCAATGACCGTCCACAATTTCCTTTTGAGCCCTTCGTCCTTCGTACTCCATCCATGACAAACATGACGCCATCATCCAAAGCTGGCAAATCCGAGAGCTTCGAGAAGAACCTGGAACGGTTGGACGCCATCGTCCGCCAACTTGAGGATGCCGAGCTGCCCCTCGAGCGCGCCCTTCAGCTTTACGAAGAAGGAATGAAACTCTCCGAGATCTGCCATCAACAGCTCGAAGAGGCGGAGGGACGCATCGAGATTCTAATGAAAAGGGCCGGAGGCAAGGTCGTCGCCGAACCGTTCGCGCCGGAGGAGACGGAACAGGCTTGAGCACCACCGTATCGGCGGAAATCCTTCCGTATCTCGAGGAACAGCGGCGCCTGGTGGATGCTGAGCTCGAAGAGCTCCTTCCGCGTGCGGCCGAGTACCCGGCCTCCCTCCATCAGGCGATGCGCCACTCGGTCTTTGCGGGGGGCAAGCGCTTGCGCCCCATCTTGTGCTGCGAGGCGGGGCGGCTGTTTGGGGGCGACGAGGGGAGCTTGCTGCGCCTGGGTTGCGCGCTGGAACTGATACACACCTACTCGCTGATTCACGACGACCTGCCCGCGCTCGACAACGACGACTTGCGCCGCGGCAAGCCCACCTGCCACAAGGTCTTTGGCGAGGCGACGGCGATTCTGGCGGGCGATGCGCTGCTCACGCTGGCGGTAGAGATCATGGCGGCGCCCTGCGCGTCGCCGGAGCGCCGCTTGCGGGTGATTGGCGAACTCGCCCACGCCATCGGAACACGGGGGGGCATGGTGGGCGGGCAAGTGGCCGACCTGGAGACGGCTGGTCGCTCCGCGACTGCCCCCGAGGTCGAGTACATTCATTCGGCCAAGACCGGGGCTTTTATTCGGGCGGCGGTTCGCTGCGGCGCCCTGGAGGCCGGGGCGAGCGAAGAGGACCTGGCCCGTGTCAGCATGTACGGCGAAAGAATCGGCTTGGCGTTTCAAATCGCCGACGACATCCTGGATGTGATCGGATCACGCGAAGCGTTAGGCAAGTCCGTGGGCAAAGATGATCGGCAGCGAAAGGTGACTTACCCGGCGGTGCACGGGTTGGAGGAATCCCGCTGCATCGCCGCCCGCCTCGTCGAGGAAGCCTGCCTGGCGCTAGCCCCTTACGGCGAGCGGGGGTTGCGCCTCCGGCAAATCGCGCACTTTCTGATCGAAAGGACCCATTGATGGAATACCGGTACCTGCCCCGTCTGGATTCTCCGGCGGATTTGAAGAAAGTTCCACGCGAAGAATTGCCCAGGGTGGCGGAGGAGTTGCGCCACTACCTGATCTCGGTGGTCTCGAAGGTGGGTGGCCACCTCGCCTCCAGCCTCGGCGCCACCGAACTCACCCTCGCCCTGCATTACCTGTTCGACACGCCACGCGACAAGATCGTTTGGGACGTCGGTCACCAGGCCTACGTCCATAAGATTCTCACCGGCCGCCGCGACCGCTTCCCCACGATTCGCCAGTATGGCGGGCTCTCGGGTTTCCCGGTTCGGGACGAGAGCCCCTACGACACGTTTAACGTGGCGCACGCCGGTACGGCGATTTCGGGTGCGCTCGGCATGGCGGTGGCCCGCGATATAAAGGGGGAAGACTTCCATGTCGTCGCGGTGGTCGGCGACGCCGGTCTGACCGTGGGCATGGAACTCGAGGCCATCAACAACCTGGGCGCGCTGCAGAAAAAGGTGTTGGTGATTCTGAATGACAACGCCATGTCCATCTCCCCCAACGTCGGCGCCCTGGCGGGCTACCTGAATCGTATTCTGCACGGCCAGGCCTACCACCGACTGAAAGAGGAAGTCGAGAAGCTGATGCTTGCGCTTCCCCGTGTCGGCCCGCGCCTGCTGAAGCTCTCCAAAGACCTCGTGGAATCCGCCAAAACCGTTCTGATTCCCGGCCTCGTCTTCGAGGAGCTTGGCTTTAACTATGTGGGACCGATCAATGGCCACAACCTCAACGAGTTATTGGACGTCCTCGGCCGGCTTAAGGACAGCCCTAAACCCACCGTCGTCCACGTCGTTACGCAGAAAGGCAAGGGTTACCCCCACGCGGAAAAACTGCCCGTCAAATACCATGGCGTGACACAATTCGATATCTCGACGGGAACATTCCACAAAACCCCCGCCACCGCGCCCAGTTACACCGCGGTCTTCGGCAAGACGATCTGCGAGCTGGCCGAGCGCGACAAGAGAGTGTTGGCCATCACGGCCGCCATGAGCGAAGGCACGGGGCTCGATGAGTTTGCCAAACGCTTCCCTGACCGCTTCTTCGATGTGGGGATCGCCGAGCAGCACGCCGTGACTTTCGCCGTGGGGCTGGCCTGCGAAGGCATGCGGCCGGTGGCGGCGATCTATTCCACCTTCTTGCAGCGCGCTTACGATCAGGTCTATCACGATGCCTGCCTGATGCGCGCTCCCGTCACCTTCGCGCTTGACCGCGGCGGCCTCGTGGGCGCCGACGGTCCCACCCATCACGGCCTGTACGATATTGCCTATCTCTCGGCGCTCCCTGGCATCGTCGTCATGGCGCCCAAGGATGAGAACGAACTGCGCCACATGCTCTATACGGCGCTGGACGTGGACGGCCCCGCCGCCGTGCGCTACCCGCGCGGCAATGGTATCGGGGTGGAGCTGGATCCGGAATACAAGAAGCTGGAAATTGGCAAAGCGGAGATCGTGCGCGAAGGACGCGAGTTCGCCATCCTGGCTCTCGGCAGCATGGTCTATCCCTGCCTGGAAGCCGCTGAGAAGCTGGAGCTCATGGGCCTCAGCGCCACGGTCATCAACGCGCGCTTCGCCAAGCCGCTGGACGAGGAACTGATTTGCTGCCTGGCGGCGGAAAAGCAATTCCTGGTGACGGCGGAGGAAGGAACCGAGGCGGGCGGTTTCGGCGCGCACGTCGCGGCGCTCCTGCAGGACCGCAAAATCCCCGCCAGCATCCTGCGCATCGCTCTCCCCGACCGCATCATCCCGCACGGTGCGCCCAACCTGCTGCACGCCAAGTACGGCCTCGACGCCGACGGCATCGTCGAGCGCATCAAGGCCTACGCTCACGAATGCCCCGTGCGTTCGGAACTGAAGTACCGCTCGCTCCTCCACCCGTGAGGGCGATTCGTGAGTCTCCCTCAGAGCGACCATCCCGGACGGTACACATCACGGACAAGCGCCTGCGCGTCCGGGGCGTTGACGACCTTCATGTTATCGCTGTCCCAGTAGATCTTCTTGCCCGCGCGCAGCGCCACGTTTCCGAGCAGGAGGGCTTCGGTCACCGGCCCGGCAAAACCGAAATGGGCGCCCGGCGCGGGGCCCCCCTTACAGGCGTCAAGCCACTCGCGCTCGTGACCGGGGGAACGCGGCAGGGTTTGGGGCGGGGGTTGGAAAGCTCGCATTTTCGATTCGGGAATCAGTTGGGGGTTCTCGCCCGCGAAGCCACACATGATGGTGCCGGCGTCCCCCACGAAGAACAGGCCTTCATTGCCCTGGCCCATTTCTCGAGCCTCTTCAAGCTCTTCCGGCCGGGCGGGCTTCAACCCCCCGTCGTACCAGGTCAGCTTAACCGGCGGCATATCGCCGCGACCGGGAAAACTGAAGTGGATGATCGAGGCGAGGGGGAAGGTCTCCTTGAAGGTCTGTGTGGAACTCGCTTCCACGCTGAGGGGAGGCCCCAACTTGAGAACACGGAAGATGGTGTCAAAACTATAGCAACCCATGTCGCCGAGGGCGCCCGTGCCGAAGTCAAACCAGCCCCGCCACACAAAGGGCAGATAGACGTGGTTATAGGGTCGGGGCAGGGCCGGAGCGACCCACAAATCCCAGTCGAGCCCGTCCGGCACCGGCTCCTCATTCTCCGCGCGATTGAGCCCTTGCGGCCAGAATGGCCGGCTCGACCAGTTAATGACTCGCCGTACGGGGCCAATCGCCCCCGCCCCGATCCATTCCGCGAGTAGGCGCGTCGCCTCCGAGGCCTGATTGCCGGTGGCCACCTGGGTGGCTACCTTCGCCTCGCGCGCCACCTCCGCCATGCGCCGCGCCTCCTCGACCGAATGCGTCAGGGGTTTCTGGCAATAGACGTGTCTGCCTTTGCGCATCGCGGCGAGGGAGATCATCGCGTGGGAATGGTCGGGCGTCCCGACGATCACGGCGTCAATATCCCTCTCTTTCTCGAGAAGCTCACGGTAGTCGTTATAGGCCGTGCAGCCCCGGTACTTGCCCGTGGGGGTGCTCCGGCTATAGTACGCCTCGATCAGCCGCCGGGCGGGCTCGCGCCCGCAGACGCAACCTTTCCAGTCGCTGCCCCAGTTTGCATCGCCCAGTAGCCGGCGTTGCCGGTTGCGAATTTCATTGGCCCCCCATTCGGAGTAGTCACTGGACTCACGGTTCACGTCACAGACCGAGACGATCTGCACGTCTGGCTGCATCAGGAAATCCATCATTACCCGCGTGCCCTGTGAGCCCACGCCGATGCAGGCGATATTGAGCTTCTCACTGGGTGGGGTGGTGCCGCGACCGCCCAGCACGTGACGCGGCACGATGCTGAAGGCTGTGACCGCCGACGCTGCGTCCGCGAGGAATCGCCGCCGCGGAATTGCATGCGCATTATGCCGACCTGAGGGTTTCATGGTTTTTCTCCTGCCGAGAACACGTGCGCCCCGTTCCTGTCGCATCGGAGGGAGAAACACAAATCCCTGTCTGCTTCCCCTGCCTTCCCTTCGCGCGACTTTGGCGATACGCTACTATTTGCATGGGAAAAGCGCAAGCAGCGAAAGTGCGCGTGGACCGGCTGCTCGTCGCCCGCGGGCTCGCGGACTCCCGCGAGAAGGCGCAAGCGCTGATCCTCGCGGGCCAGGTGCTGGTGAGTAAGCAGAAGGTCGAAAAGTGTGGCGCCCTGGTCCGGGAGGACGCGGAGCTGCGCCTGTTGGGTGAACCCATGCGCTACGTCAGCCGAGGCGGCATCAAGCTGGAAGACGCGCTCGAATATTTCCGGCTCAACGCCGCGGGAAAGGTGTGCCTCGATATCGGAGCATCCACGGGCGGCTTCACGGATTGCCTGCTGCAACATGGCGCCGCGCGCGTCATCGCCGTGGATGTGGGGACTAATCAACTCGACTGGAAGCTGCGGCGCGACCCGCGCGTGAGCGTGCTCGAGAAGACCAATGCCCGCTACCTGGAACGCGCGCAGATCGGAACGAAGGTTGAACTTGTGACGATCGATGTGTCGTTCGTCTCCGCCAACCTGATTCTTCCCGTCTTGCCGCCCATGCTGGAAGCGGGGGCCGAGGTTCTGGTGCTGGTCAAGCCGCAATTCGAAGTGGGGCGGGGTCAAGTGGGCAAAGGCGGGATCGTGCGCGAGACGCGGCTGCACGAGGAAGCGGTGCGTCGCGTGGTAGGCAAACTCCAGGAGCTGGGCTTCGGCCAGATTACGTCAAAGGAAAGTTGCCTGCCCGGGGCGGAAGGGAACAAGGAATTCTTCGTGCATGCAATTTGGCCGAAACGCACTTAGAATAACGGCGCCCCCACTGTAGCGGCCGCTCTGCTGTCCCGCCGCCACTGCCAAGGTTAGCTTTGAGTATGCCCATCCAACGTATCGGCATCATCTCCAAACCCAAGAAGACGGAAATCCGCGAAATCGTGCCGCCGCTCATCGCCTGGCTGCGCGAGCGCGATATCGAGGTCTTCATCGACAAGGAAACCGGCGCCATCGTGGAGAGCGCGGAGAAATCGCTCAGCCGCAACGAAATGCCCGGCCAGGTGGATTTGCTGGTCGTGCTGGGCGGCGATGGCACGCTGCTGGCGACGGCGCGTGCGCTCAATCGCAAACCCGTCCCCATTCTCGCCGTCAACGTGGGCGGACTGGGATTCCTCACGGTTATCACGCGCGAAGAGCTTTACCCGACGCTCGAGATGGTTCTGGCCGGAAACGCCCAGTTCGAACGCCGCGTCCAGATCGAAGGCGAACTGGTGCGCGCCGATGAGATCATCTCCTCGTTCCTCGCGCTCAACGACGTGGTCCTTAACAAGGGCGCCATCGCGCGCATCCTGGATTTCGAGGTGCTTGTCGATGGAAAGTTCATCTCCGCCTACAAGGCAGATGGATTGATTGTCTCGACGCCGACGGGCTCGACGGCCTATTCGCTCGCGGCCGGCGGCCCCATTGTCGCGCCCACCGTGGCCGCCCTCCTGGTCACTCCCATCTGCGCCCACACCCTCACCAACCGCCCCCTGGTCCTGCCCGATGCGGCAAAGATCGAAATCGCCGTCAAGAGCCAGCGCGAAGCCGCCTACCTCACGGTGGACGGCCAGGTCGGCCTCGCCACCCACAGCGACGACACGGTGCGGCTGCGCAAAGCCTCTTCCTTCGTGGAGATCGTCCGACCGCCAGCCAAGGACTACTTCGAAATCCTGCGGCAGAAACTCAAGTGGGGGGAACGCTAAGAGCAGGATTCAGGAGCCAGAAGTCAGGAGTCAGAATATGTAAAAACCCGGGTCTGCGAAAGACACCTAAGAAAACTGAGCTTGCGTTTCGTTAGTTCCATTCAGGTTGCAGGTCGTGACCATCAAGACAAATCATGAATAGCGAGTGTGAGACAGCCCAAGCGGTTCGTTTCACCTGAATTCTGACTCCTGACTTCTAGGCGCTCTCCCCGGCCATCAAATCCTCCAGGCGCTCGCGCGGCCGGATGAGTTCGGCGCGGTCGCCCTCGATCAACACTTCGGCGGGGCGGGGGCGGGTGTTGTAATTGGAGGCGAGCACGTAG
>Ga0073934_10001065_pt1 | contig 69903 bp, 75 predicted proteins | sample LarsenN4metaG_FD_76834 | JGI IMG/M metagenome (GOLD analysis project Ga0073934, IMG submission 76834) | Hot spring sediment bacterial and archeal communities from British Columbia, Canada, to study Microbial Dark Matter (Phase II) - Larsen... ...
ATCGTCTCCAACGTGGGCCATGGCGACCCGACGTTGCTGGCAGCCATGGCGGACCAGGCCGCGCGGGTCCAGTACGTTCACGGGACCGCGTTCACGACCGATGCGCTCGAGGCCTACGCGGAGGAGGTGGCCACCGTCCTGCCCGTCGACGGCGCGATGATCTATCCGGTCTCGGGTGGGAGCGAGGCCGTCGAGACGGGCCTCAAGCTCGCCCGCACCTATCACCTGGCGCGCGGAGAGGGGTCCAGGCACCTCGTGATCGGGCGCAAGCAGTCCTACCACGGCAACACGTTCGGGGCGCTGGACGTGGGTGGCAAGGACGCCCTGAAGGGACCCTACCGCCCGTGGCTCGGACGCTTCCGTCACACGGAGACGCCCTACGAGTACCGATGCTCGATGCCCGACCACCCCATCGCGTGCGGGGTGCGGTACGCGGAGGCGCTCGATGCGCTCATCGCGGAGGTCGGCCCGGCGAACGTCGCCGCCTTCATCGCCGAGCCCGTCGGGGGTGCAACGCTCGCGGCAACGGTGCCCACCGACGACTACTGGCCCGCCGTGGCCGAGGTCTGCAGGCGCCACGGGGTCCTGCTCATCGCGGACGAGGTGATGACCGGGTTCGGGCGCACGGGGCGGTGGTTCGGGCTCGATCACTGGGGCGTGAGGGCCGACATCCTCACCGCCGGGAAGGGGTCGACGAGCGGCTACTGGCCGTTCGGGTTCGCGGCCGCGAGCGCCGAGGTCTACGAGACCGTCAAGCCGAGGGGATTCGTGCACGGCTTCACCTGGTCGCACAACGGGGTCGGCGCTGCCGTGGCTCACGCCACGCTGCGGCGTCTGCGCGACGGCGATCTGGTCGAGGCGAGCCGCATGAAGGGCGAGCTGCTGCTGAAGGAGCTGTCGGCGGCGCTGGCAGACAGCCCGATCGTCGGCGACGTCCGGGGTATCGGGCTCATGGTGGGGATCGAGCCGGTGGCCGACCGCGGGTCGAAGGCACCGTTCCCCCGCTCGGAGCAGGTGACGGAGAGGATCGTCGCCGCCGCCCGCGAGCGCGGACTGCTGCTGTACTCGAGCACCGGGCACGTCGACGGGACCGATGGCGACCTCGTCATGCTCGGACCGCCGTTCATCCTGTCGGACGAGGAGCGCGGACTCGCGGTCGAGCGCGCTCGAGACGCGATCGCAACGGTCGCCGGCTGAGGCATGGGCGGTCGGGCCGGACTCGTCCTCGCGCCCGAGGCGCGCGCCTACGACTTCGGGCCCCAGCACCCGCTCCGTCCAGAGCGGGTGCTGTACACGTGGGACCTGATCCGCGCCTGTGGGCTGATGGAGCTCCCGAGCGTCGAGGTGTTCCCGGGCCGCGCGGCGAGCGACGACGAGATCCTGCTCGTGCACACGCCGGGGTTCGTCGACGCGACCAGGCGAGCCGGACACGGTGAGGAGGGGCCGTGGGCGCAGTACGGGTACGGCCCCGGGGACAACCCGATCTTCGTGAACATGCACGAGGCCAGTGCCCAGGTGGTCGGCGCCTCGATCGCGGCGGCGGAGGCCGTCCTCGACGGTCGGGTCGCGCACGCGTTCAACGCCGCGGGCGGTCTGCACCACGCGATGCCGAGCCGCGCGTCGGGCTTCTGCGTCTACGACGATCCGGCGGCGGCGATCGCGTGGATGCTCGCGCGCGGGGTCGAGCGCGTCGCGTACGTAGACGTGGACGTCCACCACGGGGACGGCGTGCAGTCGATCTTCTACACCGACCCCCGCGTGCTCACGATCTCGATCCACGAATCGGGCGAGTACCTGTTCCCCGGAACCGGGTTCGTGAACGAGCGGGGCGAGGGGGAGGCGGAGGGAACGAAGGTCAACGTTCCACTGCACCCCGGCACCGGCGATGGAGCATGGCTCGAAGCCTTCCGCGAGGTCGTGCCTCCGCTCGTGAGGAGGTGGCGTCCCGACGTCCTGGTGACCCAGCTGGGCTGCGACACGCACGCGACCGACCCGCTGGCGCACCTCCGCCTCACCACGACGGCCTATCGCGAGGCCGGCAGGATGCTGCACGAGCTGGCGCACGAGGCGGCTGGTGGGCGCTGGGTCGCGACCGGCGGTGGGGGCTACCAGTGGGCTCGGGTGGTTCCCCGGGCCTGGACCCTGTACTTCGCGGAGATGGCCGAGGCCGAGTTGCCCGACCACCTGCCGGAGTCCTGGATCGAGGACGTGGAGTTCCAGCTCCGTGACGAGGTTCCCGTGACGTTCAGCGAGGCGCCCTTGCCCTCGGCAGGGGTGGACACGGAGACTCGAGGGGTGATCGCGCTGGTACGTCAGACGCTGTTCCCGCGGCTCGGGCTGGAGCCGTGAGCGGCCGGCGCGCGAGGCTCATCTGCACACTCGGGCCTGCGAGCGCCGATCCGGCGGTGGTGGCGCAGCTGATCCGCGCCGGCACGGACGTCTTCCGCGTCAACTTCTCCCACGGCACGCCGGAAGATCACGCGGCCCTCATCGCCGCCGTCCGCAGCGCCGCGGAGGCCGAGGGCGCCGAGCCGGCCGTGATGGCCGATCTCCCGGGACCCAAGATCCGGCTGGGGGAGCTCGCGGTCGAGCCGATCCGTCTCGAGGCGGGCTCGACGTTCGTGCTGCGTCCAGGTGGCGACCCGGGTGACGGGTCGGGAGCCACGACGACCCACACGACCCTCGGTCGGGACGTGCGCCGCGGGGATCGGATCCTCCTGGGGGACGGTGCGGTCGAGCTCTGCGTCCGGCAGACCGGCGACGAGGTCGTGACCGATGTGGTGAAACCGGGCTCGATCCGCTCCCGGGCGGGCGTCAACGTTCCGGCCGAGCGACTGTCGCTGCCGGCGATCACGGAGCAGGATCGTGCAGCTCTCACGAACGCCCTGGACATCGGGGTAGAGCTGGTCGCCCAGTCCTTCGTGCGGAGCGCGGCGGACGTGATCGGTCTCCGCGCGCTCATGGGCTGGCGGGCGGTTCCGATCGTGGCGAAGATCGAGACGGCTCCCGCGATCCAGGACATCGACGCCATCCTCGCGCAGACCGACGCCATCATGGTCGCGCGCGGGGACCTGGGCGTGGAGCTGCCGATGGAAGAGATCCCGGTCCTCCAGAAGGAGCTGCTGCGGAGCGCCAGGGCCGCGGGCCGCCCGGCGATCGTGGCCACCCAGATGCTCGAGTCCATGCTCCGCGCGCCACGCCCCACGCGGGCCGAGGCGAGCGACGTGGCCAACGCGGTGCTGGATGGGGCCGACGCCATCATGCTCTCGGGCGAGACCGCGATCGGTGAGTATCCGCTCGAGGCCGCCCTGGCCGCCGCACGCATCGCAGAGGTGGCGGAGGAGCGCGCCGGTGGCTTCCGGGCGGTTGCTCCACCCGCCGAGCATGCCGACGAAGCCGCTGCCGTCGCCCACGCCGCGGCGCAGATCGCCGCCGACGACCCGTCGGTGGTCGGCATCGCGTGCTACACGGAGACCGGCCGAACGGCGGGGCTGTTGTCCGTGGAGCGACCTCGCGTGCCGATCTACGCGTTCGTGCCGGACACGAAGGTGCGTCGGTCGCTGAACCTCCGATGGGGCGTCCGCGCCATCCCCGCGGAGCAGCCGCCGGACACCGACGCGATGATCGCACTCATGGACGAAGGCCTGCGGGTGACCGGCGCGGTTCCGGAAGGTCGCCTGGTCGTGATGGCCGCAGCCATGCCAGCGGGCAAGGTTGCGACGAACATGCTCAAGGTCCACCAGGTCGGCGAGGCCGGCCACTGAGTCGGCGAACGGTGCCGATCACGCGGGCGGTGCGGGGGGCTCGAAGGGCCCGACCTTCGGGTGCGCGAACCCCCGGGTCACGCGGTCGACGCCCCATCGGTAGAGCGGTGGCGTGAGGACCCGGAGCACCTGGGCCGCGCCGAGGGCTCGGGGAACGGAGACCTCGGGCGCCCGTCCCCGGCGCACGACGTCGAGGATCACCCCGGCCACGTGCTCGCGTCGCATCACGAGCGGGGCAGGGACGTCGTCCTGCGGGAACCCTTCGGTCCGGGTGAACCCCGGGTTCACGGCGGTGACGAGCACGCCCAGCGGCTTCAGCTCGTAGTAGAGCGACTCGCTGAAGGCGACGACGGCGTGCTTGGTCGCCCCGTAGACGGACGAGCCTGGCGTGGCGAAGCGGCCCGCCAGCGACGCCACGTTGACGACGTGGCCCTGGCGTTGGCGGATCAGCATCGGGAGGAACGCGTGCGTACCGAGCACGACGCCCAGCAGGTTCACCCGGACCACGCGCTCGATCTCGTCTGCCGTGCGCTGCCGGAACGGGCCGCCGCCCGGGATCCCGGCGTTGTTCACCAACACGTCGCAGCGGCCGAAGGCGTCCTCGGTCCGGGCGGCCAGGTCCTGGAGCTCGCCTGGGGACGAGACGTCGCACCGCACCGGCAGCGCCCGCCCGCCACGAGCAGCGATCCGCTCGGCGAGCGCCTGGAGCCGCTCGAACCGGCGCGCCGCGAGCACGACCGTGGCGCCCTCCCGCGCCATGAGCCACGCGGTGCTCTCGCCGATCCCCGACGACGCACCGGTGACGACGGCGATCGCTCCGCGGATCTCCACGCCCACAAGCTCCCCTTGCGCTCGTCACCGTCCGGTCTCCCGTCGGCGGCCGGCACGTGCTCGCCTCCCGTACGATGGCTCGGCCATGGACGTTATCGCAGAGCACGTCGCCCAGCTGCCGGAGATCGGCGACCGCTGGTCACCACGTCCGTTCGACCGGGCGCAGCTGGTGCGCGGCTTGCTGGACGGCCGGATCGCCGGTCCCGAGGTCAGCCATCCGATGGACAACGTCCGGCGCAACATCAGCCTGTGCCTCGAAGGAGACCCCGACAAGCAGTTCGGGATGACGGGGATCGCGGGCGCGATGACCGAGGAGGAGGTGCTCGCGCTCGTCGGTCGAGCGGCAGGGTTCACTCCCGACCCCGGATGGCGGACGGGCCCGGTGCCGGTCGACCCCGAGCTGGTCCTGAGGGCGTGCGAAGCCGCGGGGGACCGGCTCGCGCACGCGGTGCGTCGGGGTGAGCGCGTCATCCTCGCCACCGGGCATCCGGTCGGGCTCGCGCACCTGTACATCGAGGTGGGACGTCTGCTGCGGCAGCGCGGCGTCGAGGTGATCACGCCGTACGAGGGTGTAGCATGGCGTGAGCCCGGCCGGCATCACGTCTGGGAGATCCGCTACCTCGAAGGCGTGGCCATGCTGACCGATCGAGCGTCCATGAAGCACACGCACAGCGGCGAGCCGATCCGCCGGATGCTGGCCGAGGCACGCCCGCATCTCGTCTTCGCGGATCACGGCTTCGCCGGGGGGGCCATCGAGGCCGGCGTCGAGACGATCTCGATCGCCGATGTCAACGATCCGGCGCTGCTGATCGCGAAGGCCCAGCGCCGCACCGAGACGGTGATCGTGATGGACGACAACGTACGACCCGAGGACTACTGGCCCTGCTTCCAGGCCATCGCGGGGCGTGTGTCCTGATCGTGGGCGGTCACCGGGGTGCCCCCGTCCCCCGGTAGGATGACGGGGATCGATGACGACACCTTCCGATGAGGCACGGTTCGAACGCGCGACCGGGGTCGCTGACCTCCGGCATGAGATGACCATGTCCGCAGTCCGGCACGTCGAACGGGGGGTTCCGAGGGCGGGCTGACGGACGCACGTGTGAACCGGCCTTCGGGGAGGGCATGACATCCCGGAGGCGAAGTGAACGAGCACGAGGCGCTCGTCGAGCAGGCGGTGCGGACCAAGCGCACGGTGGTCCTGTTCGGGGGGCTCGATACCGGCAAGAGCACGCTGTCGCGGGCCTTGCTCGCGGCCGCGGTGGAGGCGGGGCGACCTGCCGCCTTCATCGACGCAGACGTGGGCCAGAAGACGGTCGGGCCACCGGCCACGGTGACCTTGAAGCACGTGCGCGAGGCGTCCGACCTGGACCCACAGGTCATGGCCCGGGAGGACGCCCTGTGGTTCGTGGGCTCCACCTCTCCTGAGGGACACCTCCTGCAGGTCGTCACGGCCGTCGAGAGCCTGTTCAGGATGGCCAGGGAGGCGGGAGCCGATCTCGTGGTGGTGGATTCGAGCGGTCTCGTCTCGGGCATCCACGGCCAGCTCCTCAAGTACCACAAGGTGGAGCTGCTGCGCCCCGACCTCGTCGTCGGCCTCCAGCGCGGTGAGGAGCTCCTGCCGCTGCTGGGGGTGATCCAGCGGTTCTTCGCGACCGAGGTGGTGCCGCTCGGGGTGCACCCGGGGGTCGTGCCGACGAGCGTCGAGCAGCGAGCCGAGAACCGTGAGCTCGCGATGGCCAGGTACTTCTCGAGCGAGCTCCACCGGTTCCGCGTCAAGCCGACGGTGTTCATGCCGGCGCTGCCCCCGCTCTTCGACCTCGCCCAGCTGGACCATCTGCTCGTCGGGCTCTCGGACGGCGCGGGCGGCTACCTCGGGCTCGGGTACCTCGAGCACGTGACGGAGGAGGGGGTCCTGCGCCTGATCACGCCGGTGGCAGCGGGCCCCAAGGCGCTTAGACTGGGGTCCGTTCGCCTCGAGGAGGGCTACCGCGCGAAGCGCGTCGACCTCCGGAACCTGTTCGGGTCGGAGTAGCAGAAGGGAAGCTCGTTGCCGTCGCTCATCAAGAAGCGCCGCAAGAAGATGCGGAAGAAGAAGCACAAGAAGCTCCTGAAGAAGACCCGCTGGCAACGTCGTCAGCAGGGCCGCTAGCAGCACGGGGGACCGGGCCATGCGTCCGGCGACGCGGCGGTCGGTCTCCAGGCTCGTGGCGTTCCTGCTGCTGCTCTCCCTTCCGGCCTGCGGGGGAGGCTCCGAGCCGTCAGCCCCGCCCGCCGGATCTCGGCCGGTCTCCTTCACCTCGTCGGACGGTGTGGAGCTCGAGGGCAGGCTCTCCGGCGGGGGGACCGTCGCGGTCGTGCTCTCCCACATGTACCCGGCCGACCAGTCCTCCTGGTGGCCCTTCGCCGACGCCCTGAGCGATGAGGGCTACCTCGTGCTGACGTACAACTTCCGCGGCTACTGCCCGGGCGGCGAAGCGGGCTGCTCGGAGGGGCCCAAGGACATCGCCGAGATCTGGCGGGACGTCCTGGGAGCGATCTCGTTCGTGAGGTCGCAGGGAGCCAAGAGGGTGATGCTGATCGGAGCGAGCATGGGCGGCACCGCATCCCTCATCGCGGCCGGGCAGGAGGAGGCTGACGTGTCTGCGGTGGTCACCCTCTCGGCCCCGACCTCCTTCGGGGGGCTCGCCGTCGACGCGGACGGGCTCGCGGCCGTCGGGGCGGCCAAGCTGTTCATCGCCGGCGTGGGCGACGGCTCGGCTGCTGCGTCCGCCGAGGACCTCTACGAGCGCTCCCCGCCGCCCAAGCGGCTCGAGATCCTCACGACCGACGACCATGGAACCGACATCCTGAGCGGGAACCAGGCGGGCCCCGTCCGGACGCTGATCCTCGAGTACCTCGATCGGTACGCGAGCCGATGACCCGGCCGATCGTCTTCCTCACCGACTATGGGCTCGCCGACGGGTTCGTGGGCGTCTGCCACGGGGTGATCGAGAGGATCGCGCCCGGTGCGCGCGTGATCGACCTGACCCATCAGGTGCCGCGCCAGGGTGTGCTCCAGGGCGCGATCGCGCTCGGGCGGGCGACCCGCTACATGCCCGACGACGCCGTGTACCTGGCCGTCGTGGATCCCGGTGTGGGCTCGCAGCGCCGGGCCATCGCCGTCGAAGCCCGCTCGGGGGCTCACCTCGTCGGACCCGACAACGGCCTGCTCTCGATGGCCTGGGCGGAGCTCGGGGGCGCGTCGCGCGCCGTGGAGGTGGCCTCGGAGGACGTGGTCCTGCATCCCGTGTCGCAGACCTTCCACGGACGCGACATCTTCGCTCCGGCGGCGGCGCACCTTGCCTCGGGCATGGACCTGCGGCGGCTCGGCCCGCCCGTGCCGCTCGACGACCTGCACGCGGTGGATCTCCCTGGGCCGATGGTTGGCCCGGGATCGGTGGGCGCGCGGGTGGTCGCGATCGACACGTTCGGCAACGTGCAGCTGAACGCGACCCCCGCCGACCTGGCGGCGGCGGGCGTCGGCCCCACGCTCGGGATCGGGCGACGAGACGTCCCGCTGATCACGACCTTCGCCGATGTGCCGCCGGGCGTCTGCGCGGCGGTCGTGGATTCGGAGGGCTTCGTCGCGCTCGTGGTCAACCGCGGGAGCGCCGCGGACGTGCTCGGGCTCTCCGTCGGAGACGCGATCGTGCTCGGAGCCTGACGCGTCGCCGCTACGGCGATGGCACGACCGTCGGGAACGGCGTCCCGGGGGCCGGGCCGGGGTAGGGCTCTGGAGGTCCGCCGATCGTGAACTGGGCGATCGCCGCGACCGTCAGGAGGACGAACAGGACCACGATCGTGATCTTCGTGAACGGGCGCACGCCCGGAGGCTAGCAGGGGGACCGGCCGGTCACGCCACGGAGCCGAGTCGTGCCTCGCAGAAGGCCCGGTTGCGGATGAGCGCTTCCCGCAGGAGCCCGTCATCGGACAGCGACCGCCGCAGGTCGAGCTCGAGGGACACCGCGCCCGCGTAGCCGTCCGCGGAGAGGGCCTGCAGGAACGTGTCGAGCTCGAGCACCCCTTCGTCGACGGGCAGGTGCGAGTCCCATCCCTTGCCGGCGTTGTTCGACAGGTGGACGTGGGCGAGCCGATCCGAGAGGCGGGGAAGGGTCTCGAGGAGGTCCAGCCCCGCGACCGCCGCGTGGCTGGTGTCGAACACGATGTCGGGGAAGGCCTCCAGCTCCTCGAGCGACTGCTTGGCGTGGACGGCTCCGAGCCGCCGTCCGCGCACGCGCAGGGGGAACATGTTCTCCACCGCGACGCGCACACCGGTGGCGCGCTCGAGCCCGGGGAGCCGCTCGTCGAGCCACCGGCGGTACTCCGTCTGCCAGCGGTACGGGGGGTGGACGACCACGAGCGGCGTGTCGGCCTCCTCGGCGAGCTCGATCGCGCGGTAGATCTTCCCGACGGGGTCGGTGCCCCAGACCTTGCGGGTGATCAGGAGGAACGGGGCGTGGACCGCGTCGATGCGGAGCCCGTGCTCTCCGGCGAGGTCCCGAAGCAGGCGGGGATCCTGCGTGGCGGGGTCCTTCGTGACCATCACCTCGACGCCGGTGAACCCGGCATCGGCGATGAGGGCGAAGGCCATCCGCAGCGGCTTGCCCAAGACGGATGCGGTCGAGCAGGCGAGCCGGATCGCGTGCGGGCGGGGGGAAGGCGTCACGCCGACCATCCTAGCGGCGGGCGGAGGGCGGACGCGTATGCTCCGGACCATGTGGTCGCTGGCGTTGGCTGCATCGATCGTGGCGTTGGGGTTCGCGGGGCTCCTCGCGCGGCGCTGGGTCACCGCCCGCCGCCCGTTCCAGGCCGCCTGGGTCGTCGCGCTCCTCATGTACGCGGCGGCCTCGCTGGCGCTGTTCCTGGGGGTCCTCGACTCGTGGTCCGAGGCGGAGTTCCGCGTGTACTGGGCCTTCGGCGCGATCCTCAACGTGCCGTGGCTGGCGCTCGGCGAGGGCTACCTCCTGATCCGTCGGCGGTGGGTCATGGCGGCGTCCCTGGTCGGCCTGGTGTTCCTCACGGCGTTGGTCATCGCGCACGTCCGGACCGCACCGATCCAGGACCCGGCCGCGCTCTCCCACGACCTCCCGCTGGGGCGTGAGGTCTTCGGGGACGGAAGCACCGCACATCGGCTCGCGCAGTGGATCGCCTACCCTGCGTACGCGCTGCTGCTGGCGGGATGCGTGTGGTCGGCGTGGAGGATGCGCGGACGTGCCGAGCTCCGTGACCGCTTCGTCGGCACCCTGTTGATCGCGGCCGGCGCGACCGTCGTCGCCATCGGCTCGGGTGTGGGCGCTGGTCTGGACGTGGTCCCGGTCTTCACCATCGGCCTCGTCGCGGGCATCATCCTGATGTTCTGGGGTTTCCTGCGCGCTTCACGGCCCGCTCCGATGGTCGCTTCCCGCGAGATGAGCTGAGGAGCTCAGATCGAGGCGCCCCACGTGTGGCCGCCCTCCGGCGTGGGTCCGGGGGGCGTGGATCCGAGCAGCTCCTCCGTGATGAGGACCTCGTCGTAGCGGGCCGGGTCGACCGTGACCTCGAGCAGCACCAGGCCGGACTCCGGCACGAACTGCGGCCCGACCGGCGTATACGAGCCGGCGGCCCCGAGCCACAGCTGGTACGCGCTCCCCGGGGCCGGAGCCGGCACCTCCGATCCGTACAGGTACATCCGCTCCAGGTCGGGCGCGGAGACCTCGACCAACCCGCCGCTCGAGCCGGTGGCGGGCTCGAGCGAGACGGGGACGGCGCCATGCTGACCCACCGCGTTGAGGACCTCGAGCGCCGTCCCGCGCTGAGCCTCGGCGTCGCGGGCACGCGTGCCGAGCGAGAAGGAGAAGCCGGCCATGCCCACCAGGGCCGCCACGCTGGCGACGAGGGCGACCATCCCGGTCGCCCGGCGACGGCGGATCGGCACGTCCTGGATCCCTCGGCGGATCCGGGCGAGCACCAGATCGGGCACGACGGCGGGTGCCGCGGCGAGCGCGAGGTCTCCGGTCGTCTCCCGCATCTCATCCAGAGCATCGCGGCAGGTCGAGCATCGCGGGAGGTGCTCCGAGAGGAGGCGGTCGGCCTCCTCCGCGTCTGAACCGTCGAGGCCGAGCATCACGTAGCCGGCCAGCAGCTCGAGCTCTCGCGTGTGGTCGTCCGTCAACCCGATCCCTCTCGATCCAGCGCCTGTCGGAGCTTGCGCATCCCCGCCAGCGTCCTGGTCTTGACCGTGCCCAGCGGGATCTGCAGCTCCTGCGCGATCCGTGCCTGCGTCGAGCCGCCGAAGTACGCCAGCTCCAACACCTTCCGTTGGTCGGGTGGAAGGGTCTCGAGCGCCTCCCGAACCTCCTTCCGGCGGGTGGCCAGGTAGGAGCCCTCGACGACGCCTTCCGCTACATCTTCGCCAGCCGCCGCCCCGAGGTTCGCCGCTCGTTCGGTGCGCTTGCGCAGGCGTTCCTCGCGCCGCACGGTGTCCACCGCGCGGTGGTGGACCAGGGACAGGAAGAACGAGCGGAACGGTCCCCGCGAGGGGTCGTATGCCTCCGGGGCCCGCCACAGGGCGAGGAAGGCGTCCTGCACGACCTCCTGGGCCAGGGCCTCCTGGGCGGTGATGCGCAGCGCCAGGCCGTACGCGGCACCCGAGTACCGGCGGTACAGCTCCTCGAAGGCGCCCCGATCGCCCGCGGAGAGGCGTCGATGCAGGTCGACGTCGAGCCGATCGTCCTCGGTCACGCCCCCCGTTGTAGCAGACGCCGGGTAGCATCCAGGCCCGATGATCCCGAGCGTGCTGATGTACTCACGACCGCGGTGCGGCCTGTGCGACGAGGCCCGGTCGGTCATCCTGGCCGAGCGTTCACGCACCCCGTTCTCCTACGAGGAGGTCGACATCTCGGCGGACCACGCTCTGGAGCTCGAGTACGGGCTGCGCATCCCCGTCGTGCTCGTCGATGGCGTGGAGCGCTTCGAGATCCGGGTCGATCCCCGCGCGTTCGCGGCATCGGTCGGAGCCGGCCGAGACCGGTAGCTTGCGCGCTCGTGAACGACCGGGCTCGAACCGGTACGCTAACCGCCCGTGAGCGAGCGCCCGGTCCCCGAGGCCACGGTCGGTCGGCTGCCCCACTACCTGCGGGCGCTGGTCGAGATGGCCGAGGCGGGGGCGACGACCGTCTCTTCCGGAGCCCTCGCCGCGGCCACGGGCGTCAACTCCGCGAAGGTCCGCAAGGATCTGTCCCACCTCGGGTCCTACGGGACCCGGGGGGTCGGCTACGACGTCGCCTACCTGATCCACCAGGTTCGCCGCGAGCTCGGGCTGACGCAGGCTTGGCCCATCGTCATCGTGGGGATCGGGAACCTGGGCCAGCGTTGGCGGGCTACCGCGGGTTCCTCCGGCGGGGGTTCCGCACGGTCGCCCTGGTCGACATCGATCCGGCGAAGATCGGGACGCAGATCGACGGGTTGACGATCCGGTCGATCGACGAGCTCGGCGACATCGTCAGGGAGCACAGGGCAGCGATCGGGATCATCACGACGCCCTCGGCCTCGGCCCAGGACGTGGCCGACGCGATGGTGCGGGCGGGGATCCGATCGATCCTGAACTTCGCGCCGGTCATGATCACCGTTCCGGCGGGAGTGTCGGTCAGGAAGGTGGACCTCGCGGTCGAGCTGCAGATCCTCACGTACTACGAGCAGCGCAAGGCGGCGCTCGCCGATGTGCGGCGCCGTGGGCGAGCCGTCGCCGACGTCAGACGGACGTGAGCCCGTCGGGCGCCTCGTGACGGTCGAACGGTCAGCGCGCGATCGTGAACCAGAGCGTGATGAAGACCGCGAGCACCATCACGCCGAACAGGATCCACTGGACGCTTCCCTCTTCGATCAGCGGAACGGTCTCTGCCAGCACCGGGCTCCCTCCTAGGCGGGTCCGTACCAGGGCGGTGCGGCCCCGCCCGTGAGGACCTCCTTGCGCTTGCGCTCGGCGCGGTCCAGGAGCGGCACGTGGACCGCCAGCCCGATCACCGAGACGATCATGAAGGCCCACGAGTAGACGGGGACGCTGCCGCTGTCGTATTGCAGGTACACGGTCAGGATCGGTCCGCCGCCGTTGAAGAACGCCTGGGCGGCGGCGAGCGGCGTGTCCCCGTCCGCCGCGAAGCGGATCTGGCGGACGGTGAAGTCGGTCGTCTGCACCGCCCCGGGATCGAACTCGGTCTGGCCGAGCTCCTCGTTGGTCTGGTGCGCGAGGTAGGACTGCACGGCGCCCTGCACGGACTGGACGGATCCCGTGTCCGCCTCGTTGGTCCCCGGGACGCGCCACGCCTCTGCGTCCGGGTACCCCGCGAAGATGTCGTTGGGCGCCTCGGGGCGCGTGCCGGCCGCCTGGACCACCCACCCGGGCTCGGTGCCCCGGGGGCCGAGGTTGGTGGGGGTCTCCGTGCCCTGGGACCAGAAGCCGAACGCCCACAACGCCGAGAGCAGGAGCATCCACCCGAAGAACGAGGTGGCAAGGACCAGGTACCCCATCCGCCGTCCGAACACCGCAGCGAGGAGCAGGAGGACCGACCCGACGAAGAGCACGAACCCCATCAGCACGGACAGGCCACCCTTGATCAGGGTGTCGCAGGCGATCTCGAACCCGAGGCAGGTGTCGGCCGCGATCACAGCTGCACGTTGCTGGTCGGGGAGGGCTTCTGCGAAAGGTCGCCGTCGAGGAACTCGTCGACGGCCGCCTTCTGCGCCTCCGGGTTGATGCACAGGTTCTTCTCGAACGGGACCTGTGTCTCGTCCTGGATCGACACGAGGTAGTTCACGATGTCGTTGATGCGCTGGTCGGTCAGCGCCCCCGCGTAGCGGATGCTCCACGAGGGCATCAGGTTGCGGCCCTGCTCGAGAACGGTGTAGAGGTCGTTGAGACCGTAGATCAACGGGTGGCCCGTGAACGGTCCCCCGCACACGGTGGTCAGGTTCGGGGTCGCGATGATGGCGCCCGTCGCGCCGTCCAAGATCCGACCGCCCTTGAGCTCGCTCCCGTGGCAGCGCACGCACCCGACCCCGAGCTGGTTCTCCTCCGTGAACGCCTGCACCGAGGCCTCGCCGCGGGTGATGGAGTCCTCGAGCAGCCGCTCCTCCTGGGTGAGGTTGCGGTCGGGCTCGAAGATCCACGTGGCCGGGATCCATACGACGAAGAACAGGACCAGGAGCACGCCCCAGCCCTGGAACTTCTGGAGCAGCGGGGTCTCCAGGTCGGGGTCGGACGGACCGGGGCGCATCGCGCTCGGGATGTCGGGGGTCTGGACCCTGCGCCGACCGCGGGTCGCGACGACCACGCCGCCCAGGACCACCAGGAGGACGCCGATCCCGGCAAGGACGATCCCCTGCGTGGAGGTGAGGGCGACCATCTAGCCGGGCGCCACGCAGAACGGACCGGCCTGGGGCTTGCCCAGCGTGTCCGTCCCTCGCGGGGGTCCGAGGATGACCGCGGACGTGTCGACCATCACGTCACCCGCGTCGGTGATCTCCACGGTGAAGCGATCGAGCCCGCGAGGTGCGGGTCCGAGGGTGTACTCGCCGGCGGTGTTGTACTTGGAGCCGTGGCAGGGGCATTCGAACCACTGCGACTGCTTGCAGAACGGGACCCGACAGCCGAGATGCACGCAGCGCTGGTACAGCGGCATGATGCCCTGCGCCGCGACACCCTCGGCCTCGTAGTCGACCCCATCGGAGGCTCTCCCATCGTAGGCGACGAGGTAGAAGCGCCCCGCTCCGTAGTAGTACGGCTCGTTGTCGGCGCTGATCGCGGCCTTGATGTCCTCGAGCTTGCCTGCGTTGATCACGGAGCCGAAGCCACCCTTCAGGTTCGGCCACAGGAAGGCGATCGTGGCGGCTCCGAACTGCGCCGCGAACACGCCGAAGGACACGAGCAGCGAGCGACGGAAGAAGTCACGCCGCGAGACGGGCTTCGACGTTCGCGCCCCCTCCGGCACCGCCGCCCCGGCCTCCACCTCGCGTCTCGCCCTGCGGGATCGCACGAAGGACAGGCCGAACATCACCGCGAACAGGTCGACGATGAAGACGACGACGATGGCGGCGACCACCCCGCTCGAGACCGCGATGGTCGGGCTCATAGTTCGAAGAACACCCCCTGCGCCCACGGCCAGACCCAGTTGTAGCCGGTCCCGCGGAAGAACGACCCGATGATCGTGAGCGTCGCGCCGAACATGAAGAGCATGGTGAACAGGGTGATCGCGACCTTGCGGTCCCCCGGCTTGGTGCTGGGGTTCCGGTCGACGAACGGGACCGCCGCCAGGCCCACCAGGATGAACGTGGGGATGACGATCCCAGCCACGAGCGGGTGGAAGTAGCGCAGCAACTCCTGCAGGCCGAGGAAGTACCAGGGGGCCTTCGACGGGTTCGGGGTGAGGTTCGGGTCGGCGAGCTCGCGCAGCGGGGCGTTCACGAACGTGGAGAAGATCACCATGCCCGCGAGGAGGATCAGGAGCGCGATGAACTCCTCGATCAGGAGGTGCGGCCACACGTTGATGCGGTCACCCTGCTCCCGCTCGACGCGCTGGATCCCCTCCGGCGGCACCAGCGCGAGGAGCCGGTGCTTCTCGGGAGCGCCCTTCTTGGGCTCCGGCACGTTCCCCGTGGGAGCCGGGGCCTCGCGGACCGGCGCCGCCACCGCCGCCGCGACCGCCGCCGGAGCCGGAGCCGCCGCCGGAGCCGGAGCCGGAGCCGCCGGAGCGGGAGCCGCCGTCGGAGCGGGAGCCGCCGCCGCCGGAGCCGGAGCCGGAGCCGGAGCCACCGCCGGAGCACCGCTCTTCGCGCGATGCGCCTTGACCGCGGCCGAGCGTGCCCGGCCCTCGGCCACCCTTCGATCGGTCCCCTTGGCGAGCTCGGCTTCGAGCGTCCGGTCGAAGACCTCTTGGTCGAGCGGTGTGTCCTCTCGCGCCATGCCTTCCCTCTGTCGGCCTACAGGGGTCCCGAGATGCCGCCATCCTTGCGGATCCGCCAGAAGTGCACCGCGAGGAAGATCACGAGCACGAACGGCAGCGCGAGGACGTGCAGCACGTACCAGCGGAGCAGGGTCTCCGGGCCAACGACCGCCCCGCCGAGCAGGAGGAAGTTCGCCTGCTTCGCGATGAACGGTGAGTAGCCGCCGAGCGAGGTCCCCACCGTCACGGCCCAGATCGCGAGCTGGTCCCAGGGCAGCAGGTACCCGGTGAACGAGAGCCCGAGGGTCAGGAACAGGAGGACGACCCCGACCACCCAGTTGAACTCCCGGGGCGGCTTGTACGCGCCCGTGTAGAAGACCCGCGCCATGTGGAGCGTCACCGAGAGGACCATCAGGTGCGCGCCCCACCGGTGCAGGTTGCGCACGAGGTCGCCGAAGAACACCGACGTCCGGATGTTCTGCATGTCCGCATAAGCCTGCGCCGCACCGAGCTCAGCCATCGGGCGGTAGAAGAACATGAGGAAGATCCCCGTGATGGTGAGGAGGATGAACAGGAAGAACGACAGGCCTCCGAGGCAGAAGGTGTACGTGAGCTTCAGCCCGTGCCGCTTCATCTTGACCGGATGGAGGTGATAGAGCACGTTGTTCATCGTCGCGAGCGCGCGATCCCGCGACGTGTCCTTGTATCCCTTGCGGAAGATCGAGCCCGGTCGGAAGATCGACTTCCAGACCTCGGTCTCGCGCACGCGATCGAAGACCCCGCTCGATGACGACGGCTTGGTCTTCACCCGGTCGCGTCTCCTTCCCGTCTAGGTTGCCGCTCGCTGTGAGGCGGGGACGGTGGCCATCGTGCGCCGGCCACCGGCGTCCTCCGGCAGGCGCGCATAGTACAGCGTGTCGGTGGGGCAGCGGTCGACGCACACCGAGCAGCGGGTGCAGGCGTTGTCGTCCACGACGAAGACCGCGTACGCGGTGTCGACCTCGGCGCGCACCGCGTCACCGGCGGCGCCCTCCACGATCCCGGTCGACATCATGTAGATGCAGTTCCACGGGCAGACGTCCTCGCACGCTCGGCACAGGATGCAGTTGTCCGGGTCGAGCATCAGGTGCTTCGGCGACTTGACGCCCTTGGCGAGCCACGCGGTGTCGACGGCCTCGACCACGTAGTCGGTGTGGATGTCCACCTCGGTCTTGGTGAACGGCATCAGCTTCCCTCCCGAACCATCAGCGATAGCCGCCCGTGGGTCGATCGGCGGAGGCACCACGCAGCTTGCGCCGCCAGTTCTGGAGGATGACCGCGGCCACCATGGCCACGATGATCGGTCCCGTGGACAGCCCCATCGCGATGGCGTCCCGGAGCTGGAGCAGGCCTTCCTGACTGAAGGGGTCCTGGAGGAAGGCCTCGATGTCGGTCGGGCCACCCCAGCCGAGCGTCTGCTCCGCGAAGTACATCCAGAAGGAGGGGATCACGACCGCCGAGATGAGCAGGTAGAACATGAACCCGAGGGAGAACAGGACCGCCGTGGTCCAGGTCCACTCGAAGTCCCGCAGGAACGCCTCCGTCCGCTCCTTGACCTTCTGGAGCCGTTCCCTCATGCGGACCCCATCCTCACGTTCCCGACGTCCCCCGCTCGCGGCCGGGTGATTATAGCTACGCGGCACGGCGTGTCCCGCGGCATCGAACGAGGCGGCGGGACGGTGACCATCATCGTGGAACCGTTCACGAATCGGCGGACACTATGGCAAGGATCGCCGCGGGAGCGCAACCCAAGGCCGCAGGGGCGTCCGGCCATACACTGGGTATCCGATGTCCCCCGTGCTGGCCGAGCTCGTCGAGGAGGGTCTCTCGTCGTGGTGGGCGCCTGCGCTTGCGTTCGCCGCAGGGATCGTCTCGTTCGCGTCCCCTTGCGTCTTCCCGCTCGTGCCTGGGTACCTGTCGTTCGTGGCCGGAGGCGATGCTGCGATCGCCGAGGGCCGTCCGGAGCGCCGCCCCGTCGTGCCGATCCTGCTGTTCATCGCCGGATTCGCGGCCGTCTTCACCGCGCTCGGGGCCTTCACGGGAGCGGTGACCCGCATCCTGCGCTCGCCGCTCGGGATCCGCATCTCGGGGCTGGTGATCATCGGGTTCGGCGTCCTCATGCTCCTGGAGGCGCTGCAGCGGGGATCCCCGAGCCTGTTCATCGAGCGTCGGCCGCTGCTCGCCAAGGTGAAGCCTGGTCGGAGCTGGGCGTTCCCGCTCGGCGTGGCCTTCGGAGCCGGGTGGACCCCGTGCATCGGCCCGGTGCTCGCCGGGGTGCTCGCGATCGCGGCGGCCGAGGGGGGTTCGGCGCGCGGTGCCTTCCTCCTGTTCACGTACTCGCTCGGGCTCGGCGTCCCGTTCCTGCTCGTCGGCGTCGGCATCCGACGCCTGATGGCGGCGCTCGCGGTCGTGAAGCGCAACTACCACTGGATCGCCGGGGTGTCCGGGGTGGTCATGGTCTCGATCGGCGTGTTGGTGTTCACCAACACCTGGACACGGGTCCTCGCGCCGGTCCTGCGAACGGTGTCCGAGTTCGAGCCGCCGATCTGAGGCGGTCGATCGGGCCCGGTTCCCGCTACGATCGCAGGTCTTCGATGTCCTCCGCAGCCTGGTCCCCGTCGTCCCTGCGCCGATCCGTCGCCGTGACCTGGCGCACCCTCCGGTCGATGCGCACGGCGCTGATCCTGCTCCTGCTGCTCGCACTCGCTTCGGTCGCCGGATCGCTCGTGCCGCAGGTCGGGGTCGCGGAGGCCCGGATCGCGGCGATGGTACGCGACCATCCCCTCCGCGCTCGGATCTACGAGTCGCTCGGGCTCTTCGACGTCTACGGGTCGTGGTGGTTCACCCTCATCTACGTCCTGCTGCTCGTCTCGTTGGCTGCATGCCTGGGCCCCCGCCTCCGCGCGTTCCTCAGGAACCTGCGGAGCAGGCCCACCCCTGCCCGGGAGCTCGACGCGATGCGTCACTACGCGCAGATCGTCGTGCCCGGGGACCCCGACGGCGCCATCCGACGCGCCCGTCGCGTCCTCCGTCGACGGCTGTTCCGCGTGAGCGTGCCCAACGGCGCCCCCGCCCTCGCGGCCGACAAGGGCCTCGCACGGGAGGGCGGGAGCCTCCTGTTCCACCTCGCCTTCTTCGTGCTGCTGATCGGCGTCGTGTGGGGCAAGGGCACGGGCTTCAGCGGGCAGGCGGTCATCGTCGAGGGCGAGACGTGGACCGAGGCCCACGCGAACTACGACGGCACGGTGCGCGAGGGGCGGTTCTTCGGCGAGGACCACTCCGGCATCCAGCTACGGGTGGACGACTTCGAGGCGACCTACCGCGCGACGGGGCAGCCGCGGGACTTCGTCACCCGGGGGGAGCTGCTGGATGCGCGGGGCCGGCCCGTGGAGCGGGTCGAGATCCGCGTGAACCATCCGGCGGAGCTGGGCGGCGTCAGGTTCTACCAGTTCGGGTACGGATGGGCGCCGGTGATCCGCGTGGAGCGGGATGGCGTCCCGATCGCGGACGGCCCGATCGTCTGCACGCAGGACGCGCCCGCCGAGCTCAGCCCGCTCCAGGTGCCCTGGAGCTGCGTCGTGCGGCTGCCGACGTTGGAGCCCCAGGTCGGCATCCGGTTCGAGCTCTGGCCCGATCGGCGAGGCCTCCTTTCCCTCCTGCAGACGGGCGAGGCGATGCCGATGCTGGTCCAGTACGCCCCGGTGATGACCTTCGAGGCGTTCGAGGGCGATCTGCGCGCGGACCGTGTCCAGAGCTTGGGCGTCCTGGATACGGTGGCGATGCGACGCTTCGAGACCGGTGTGCTGGGGGCGGGTGAGACGGTGGATCTGGGGGGTGGGCTCACGGTGTCGTTCCCGGAGCTGCGCCAGTACGCCGTGCTCACCGTGAGCCGTGATCGCGGGCTGTGGATCGTGCTGTTCGCGGCTATCCTCATCCTCCTCGGCCTGATCCCCGCCCTGTACACGTCCAGGCGCAGGCTGTGGGTCGAGGCCGAGGCGGCCGGGACCGGCGCGGTCCTGAAGGTCGGCGGGTTCGCGCTGCAGCGCCGGAGCCAGTTCGAGGAGGAGTTCGGCAAGGTCGTGGACGAGCTTCGAGGAGCCTCCGGGGATCGGGTGGGCGCGTGAGCGGCGGGTCCTGGGCTCGGCTGTCGACCGACGCGTTCACCGTCGCGTTCTTCGCCTACCTCATCGGGATGCTCGCCTCGTTCCACCACCTGGCGTTCCGCCGCAAGCCGGTCTGGGTGCTCGCGATGGCGGCCACCGCAGTCGGGGTCGCGGCTCACCTGTGCTCCATCGTGGGTCGCGGGATCGCCGCCGGCCGGATCCCGCTCGGCAACATGTACGAGTACTCGCTCCTGTTGGCGTTCCTGGTGGTCGTCGCGTACCTCGTGCTGGTGGAGGGCGTGGGGAGGGTTCGCACGGTCGGTGGGTTCGTGCTCGCGTTCGCCGTCATCACCATGGCCGTGGCCGTCCTGTTCCTCTACGTCGGACCCGAGCCCCTGATCCCCGCCCTCAACTCGTACTGGCGCCAGATCCACGTCGGCTCGATGATCGTGAGCTCCTCGCTCCTCGCGCTGGGCTCGGTGATCACGATCCTGTACCTGGTCAAGGAGCGCCACGAGCGTCGCGTCGCCGCGACGACCCCACCCATCATGGGCGGATCGGTCCATCTGGAGGACGCCCCGCCCCACTTCGAGGCGGGCGCCGACGAGCCAGCGGTGTCCACCGGTCCCGCCCGTCGAGGCCTGCTCCCGCCGGCCGCGACCCTGGACCGGCTCGCCTACCGCACGATCGCGTTCGCCTTCCCCATCTGGACCTTCGGCATCATCACGGGCGCCATCTGGGCGGAGAGCGCCTGGGGGCGCTACTGGGGGTGGGACCCGAAGGAGACCTGGTCGTTCATCACCTGGGTGATCTTCGCCGGATACCTGCACGCTCGCGCCACGTCCGGATGGAAGGGACGGCGTGCCGCCGTGATCGCGCTGGTCGGGTTCCTCTCCCTCCTGATCACGTACTACGCCGTGAACCTGTGGATCGTGGGCCTGCACTCGTACGCGAAGTGAGACCGGACCGGGTTGCCCCACCACGGAGGAAGGGTGCTAGCATCTGCGAGCTTCCGTGCCCGACGGGGGCGAGCCCTTGAGGAGTAAGAGGAACGTGCGCACCCGAACGCGGTTGATCCTGGGCCTCATGGCCCTCGCCGCGTTCGCCACGGCATGTGCCCCCAACGCCCAGCAGGACTCCCTGAACCCTCAGGGGCCCTACGCGGAGAAGATCTACGACCTGTTCGTCCCCGTCTTCTGGATCGCGGTCGGGGTGTTCGTGGTGGTCGAGGGTCTGCTGGTCTTCATCTCGCTTCGCTACCGGCGCCGGAAGGAGCGCGCCGCCGAGATCCCACCACAGATCCACGGGAACAACCGGCTGGAGATCGGGTGGACCATCCTTCCCGCGCTCATCCTCGCCGGCGTCGCCGTCCCCACCGTGACCACGATCTTCGATCTCGCTGCCGAGCCACAGGGCGACGTCCTGGAGGTCAACGTGCTCGCGCACCAGTGGTGGTGGGAGTTCGACTACCCGCAGGAGGGCGTCAACACCGCGAACGAGCTTCACATCCCCACCGGGCGCCCCGTGCTCCTCACCCTGTGCGCGGTCGGCCTCGGGTACGGGGACCAGCCCACCCCGAGCGAGTGCCAGCCGGGCCCGCCCGATGGCGCGGTCCCCGCGGCCGTCGGCGATGGGGTGATCCACTCTTTCTGGGTCCCCGAGCTGGCCGGGACGCAGGACGTCGTTCCCGGGCAGGCCAACACGCTGACCCTGCAGGCGGACGCGCCGGGCAGGTACTCGGGTCAGTGCAAGGAGTTCTGCGGCCTCTCGCATGCCTACATGAAGTTCGCGGTCGTCGCGCACACGCCGGAGGACTACGAGGCCTGGGTCCGCGGCCAGCAGGCCGATGCCGTGATGCCGGAGCCCGGCTCCCTCGCGGCGACCGGGAAGGACGTGTTCCTGGGGCAGTGCATCGCCTGCCACGCGGTCCAGGGGCTGGAGGACGCGAACGGCAACCCCGTGGCTGCGAACGGCGGACCCAACCTCACGCACTTCGCGAGCCGCGAGTGCTTCGCGGGGTGCTGGCTGCAGAACGACGACGCCCAGGAGCTGGCGGCGTGGCTGGACAACCCGGCGGCGGTGAAGCAGGGGTCCTGGATGCCCGACTACGGGCTGAGCCCCGAAGAGATCGATGCCCTCGTTGCCTACCTACAGGGGCTGACGTGATGGAGGACCCATGGCGAGCGTGACGGTCCCGGCGGACGGCAGGGCCGGTGGGCTGCTCAGGCGTCCGACCGCCACCGCCGGCTTCTGGAGCTGGATCACGACGGTCGATCACAAGAAGATCGGCATCCTCTACGGCGTCACCGCGTTCGCGTTCTTCATCGTGGGCGGGGTCGAGGCCCTCCTGATCCGCGTCCAGCTCGCTCAGCCGGATCAGGCCCTCCTGTCGCCGTCCGTGTACAACGAGATCTTCACGATGCACGGCATCACGATGGTGTTCCTCGTGGTCATGCCGCTCTCCGCAGCGTTCGTCAACTATCTGGTCCCACTGATGATCGGAGCGCGTGACGTTGCCTTCCCACGGCTGAACGCGCTGAGCTACTGGCTGTTCCTGTTCGCGGGCGTCTTCATCTACTCGAGCTGGTTCCTGGGCGGAGCGCCGAACGGTGGCTGGTTCGGGTACGCCCCGAACGCGGTGCTGGATCCCACCCGCGGCATGACGTTCTACGCGATCGGGCTGCTCATGGCCGGTGTCGCGTCCACCGTGTCCGCGATCAACATCGCCGTGACCATCCTCAACATGCGAGCGCCGGGCATGACGCTGTTCCGGATGCCGGTCTTCGTGTGGATGAGCCTCGTCGTGCAGTTCCTGCTCGCGTTCTCGCTGCCGATCATCACGATCGCCCTGTTCCAGCTGCTGTTCGACAAGCGTTTCGGCACCCACTTCTTCGACTCCGTCGCCGGTGCGGACCCGGTGCTCTGGCAGCACCTGTTCTGGCTCTTCGGACACCCGGAGGTCTACATCCTGATCCTGCCGGCGATGGGCATCGTCTCGGAGATCCTGCCGACCTTCGCCCGCAAGCCGTTGTTCGGCTACCAGTTCGTCGTCTTCAGCGGCATCGCGATCGGGTTCATCGGGTTCGGGGTGTGGGTCCATCACATGTACGCCGTGGGGCTGGGCCCGATCGCGAACACGGCCTTCGGGATCTCCACGATCATCATCGCGGTGCCGACGGGCGTGAAGATCTTCAACTGGCTCGGCACGATGTGGAAGGGGGATCTCACGTTCCCGACCCCGATGTTGTTCGCGGTCGGGTTCGTCGCGATGTTCGTGATCGGCGGGCTGTCGGGGGTGACCCACTCGGTCGTACCAGCCGACTACCAGCAGACCGACACGTACTACATCGTGGCGCACTTCCACTACGTCCTGTTCGGTGGCGCGATCTTCGGGCTGTTCGGCGGGCTCTACTACTGGTGGCCGAAGGTCTTCGGCCGCAAGCTGAACGAGGGGCTGGGCAAGGTCCACTTCTGGCTCATGCTGATCGGGTTCAACCTGACGTTCGGGCCGATGCACGTCCTCGGCCTCCAGGGGATGCCGCGTCGGATCCAGACCTACCCGGAGGAGCTGGGGCTCACCTTCTGGAACCTGGTGTCGACGGTCGGCGCGTTCATCATCGCGCTCGCGGTGCTGCTGTTCCTGATCAACGTGGCGGTGACGCAGCGCAAGCCCAAGGCGATGGAAGCGGACCCCTGGGACGCCCGCACCCTCGAATGGTTGACGACATCGCCGCCACCCGAGCACAACTTCGACGAGATCCCGACGGTCCATGCGCTGGACGAGGCGTGGCATCGCAAGTACGTGGAGACGGCTCCGGGTCGTGTCGTGCCGGTCCCTGCAGGGGGCTCCGGCGCCGCAGCGGGTGGGTCGCAGGGCCACGGTGTCCACCTGCCCTCGCCCTCGTACTACCCGGTCGTGGTGTCGCTGGGCGTGCTCCTGCTCGCCTACGGCGTCGTGTTCAGCTGGTGGCTCGCGGCCGCGGGCGCCGTGGTGATGCTGGCAGGGCTCTATGCGTGGGTGCTCGAGCCCTCGGTGGAGTAGGAGACGGCGTGCAGGAGCAGGCGACGATCCACGTCTACGAGAGCGAGCACGAGGCGACCAGCACCGGACTGCCCAACACGAAGCTGGCGATGTGGCTGTTCCTCGCCTCGGACGTCCTGCTGTTCGGCGCCCTGATCACCAGCTACGTCGTGTACCGGGGTCGGAGCGTGATCGGCCCGTACCCGAACGATGTGTTCGACATCCCGTTCACCTCGGTGTCCTCGTTCGTCCTGCTCGCGAGCTCCCTGACCATGGTCCTGGCCCTCGCCTCGGTGCAGCGAGGGGATCTGCCCAGGATGCGGCTGTGGCTGCTCGCCACCGCCATGCTCGGTCTCGCGTTCGTCGGCGGTCAGGTGTACGAGTTCACGACCTTCTACGAGGAAGGCCTGAGCCTCACGACCAACGTGTTCGGGACCACCTTCTACGTGCTCACGGGGTTCCACGGCACCCACGTGGCGATCGGGATCTTGATGCTGCTGTCGCTGTTCTCCCTGTCGTTCGGAGGACGGGTCACGCAGCGCAACGCCATGACGGTGGAGATCGTGGGCCTCTACTGGCACTTCGTCGACATCGTGTGGATCGTGATCTTCACGGTTGTCTACCTGATCCCGACGGGGCCCTAGGGGGATCGCGGTGGACGAGCTCGACACGACGCAGGCGGAGGTCACCACCGCGCCCCCGCACGAGGGCGAGCGCTGGGCTCGGCACCCGAGCCCCAAGGAGTACGTCCGGATCGCTGTGATCCTCGCGATCGTGACGGCCGCCGAGGTCGCGATCTACTACATCGAGGGCTTGCGGGACGTCCTGATCCCGCTCCTGTTCCTGTTCGCGTTCATCAAGTTCTCGTTGGTGGTGCTGTGGTTCATGCACCTCCGGTTCGACAGTCGGACCTACGCGAGGTTCTTCGTGCTGGGCCTGGCGGGAGCCGTCACCCTCTACATCGCCGTCCTGCTGATGTTCAGGACCTTCGCGACCTAGCGATGCCCTCGTTCCACGTGCACCCGGACGTGATGCTCCTCCTCGGGGGGGTGTGGGCCGCGTACCTGCTCGCGGTCCGCCTGCATCGACGGGGCGGTGCCGCGACGGAGGACGGGTACCGTCGTCGGCAGATCCTGTTCTCCATCGGGATGGGCGCGCTGCTGGTGGGCTCGACGTGGCCCGTGCACGATCTCGCGGAGCAGCGCCTGTACGCGGTGCACATGTTCCAGCACATGCTCTACACGCTCGTCGCGCCGCCGCTGCTCATCGCGGGGATCCCCGCGTGGATGTGGCGGGGGCTCGTCCACGTCCGGCCGCTCGGGGCGGTCTTCCGGTTCCTGGTTCGGCCCATCGTCGCGCTCGCCCTGTTCAACGGCGTGCTCCTGTTCACCCACTGGCCGGCGGTGGTGGAGGCGGCGGTCCGGTCCGAGCCGCTGCACTTCGCCTTGCACGTCCTGATCGTGGGCTCGGCCCTCGTGATGTGGTGGCCGGTGATGTCGCCGCTCCCGGAGCTGCCCGCGCTCTCGGCGCCGGGGCAGATCGTCTACCTGTTCCTCCAGTCGATCGCCCCGATGATCCCGGCTTCGTTCCTCACCTTCGGGCACAGCCCGCTGTACCCGGTGTACGCAGGGTTCCCGCGGATCTGGGGCCTATCCGCTCTCGAGGACCAGCTGATCGCCGGCCTGCTCATGAAGCTCGCCGGCGGGGCGATCCTGTGGGGGTTCATCGTGGCCATCTGGTTCCGGTGGTACGCGCGCGACGAGCGTGAGGACTTCGACACGGTGCGGCTCACCGGCGTCGAGCGCGACGTTCGAGCGGGGCTGATGAAGCCATGAGGAAGCAGACGCGTGAACGACTGGTGCTCCCGATCCTCCTCCCGGTCGGGATCCTGGTCGTGATGGTCGCCGTCCTCTACGGGTTCTCACGGATCCTCCTGTCGATCTCGCACAACGCGGCGACCGCCACCGCCCTCGTGGTGGCGCTCGCGATCGTCGTGGTGTCGGCCATCGTGGCGGGACGGCAGATCGTGCGCCCGTCGAGCTTCGCCGGGTTGGTCGGAGCCGTCACCGGCGTGGCGATGATCGCCGGCGGGATCGCGCTCGCCACGGTCGGCACGGAGGTCGAAGGCGAGGAGGGCGAGGCCCCGGCGACCAACATCACGATCGTGGCGGTGAACATCGCGTTCCAGCCCACGGAGATCGAGGTCCCCGCCGGGCAGCCGTTCACGATCACGTTGGACAACCAGGACGCCGGGATCCAGCACAACGTCGACATCTTCGATAACCCGGGGTTCACGGGGGAAGCGATCTTCGAGGGCGAGATCATCACGGGTCCGGCGCAGGTCACGTACGAGATCCCGGCCCTGGAGCCGGGCACCTACCCGTTCCGGTGCGTCGTCCACCCGAACATGGTCGGGACGATCCGGGCGGTCGAGGGCGCAGGTGGTCCCGGCGGCCCGGGTGCCGCGGCCGTCGCGGTCGTCGCGCAGGACATCGCGTTCGACACGGACACGATCGAGCTGCCGGCCGATACCCCCGCCACGATCACGCTCGACAACCGCGACGCGGGCGTCCAGCACAACATCGCGATCTACACCGACGAGACGCTGGAGACCGTCCTGTTCAAGGGTGAGCTGATCACCGGGCCGGCCACGATCGAGTACCAGATCCCGCCGCTCCCGCCGGGTGAGTACTACTTCCACTGCGACGTCCATCCCAGCATGCAGGGCAAGGTGATCGTCAGCGGCGGCGGTGACGGGGCTGCCGAGCCAGGAACCACCGGTCCGCCGGGAGGCGGAGGCTCGGACCTCACCGTGACCGCCAAGGGCATCGCCTTCGACACCGCAGAGATCTCCCTGCCCGCCGGCCGGGAGTCGACGATCACGCTCGTGAACGAGGACGCCGGCGTGCAGCACAACATCGCGATCTCGACCGACGCCTCGATGTCCGATGTGCTGTTCGACGGCGAGCTGATCACCGGGCCGGCCACCGTGACCTACACCATCCCGCCGCTCGAGCCGGGCTCCTACTACTTCTCCTGCGTGGTGCACCCCAACATGAACGGGGTCGTCACGGTCACGTGACGCGGCTCCCGGTCGCCGGGGTGGGAGCATGGTCGGTGTGAGATCCGCCCTCGCGCTCGCTCTCGCCCTCCTGCTCGCCGCCTGTTCGCGTGCCGACGCCGAAGGCCCCACGGGCGTCACCGAGGTCTCCGGGCGGGCCCCGGAGCTCTCCGGGGCGACCCTGGGTGGGGCGACCATCGGCCCGAGCGACTACACGGGCCGCGTGCTCGTCGTGAACTTCTGGGCGACGTGGTGCGGGCCGTGTCGGCGGGAGCAGCCGGCGCTCTCGAAGGTGGAGGCCGCCCAGCCCGAGGACGGTGCCGTCTTCGTGGGGGTGAACTTCCGGGACGACCCGGCCGCCGCCCGCGCCTACCTCGAGGAGTTCGGGGTCGCCTACGAGAGCCTCGAGGATCCGAGCGGGAGCATCGCGTACCGGTTCGGGGTGCCCTACCTGCCGGCCACGATCGTCGTCGACCGCGACGGAGACCTCCGGTTCCGCGTGGTGGGAGCGATCGACGAGGACACGCTCACGGCGCTCATCGCCGACGCCTCCTCCGGCTGAACGCTCGCTACGCGAGGGGGCGTGCCACCTCGAGCACCGCATCCACCGCAACGGAGGCGAACAGGAGCCCCAGGTACGCGATGGAGTACCGGAAGAGCCGGAGCGCGTCCGAAGGCTCCCGCCACAGGCGCAGCGCGCGCCAGACGAAGGCCCCGCCGAGCACGATCGCCGTCGCGGTGTACACCGCGCCCATGCGGCCAACCGGCACGAGCAGGAGCGTCGTCCCGAACAGCGCGAGCGAGTACAGCAGGATCTGCCGGCGTGTCTCCCGCTCGCCCCGCACCGCCGGGAGCATCGGCACGCCGGCGGCAGCGTAGTCGCCCGCGTACCGCATCGCGAGCGCCCAGAAGTGCGGAGGCGTCCACACGAACACGATCGCGAACAGGATCCATGCGGGCGCCGCCACGGTCCCGGTGACCGCCGCCCATCCGACGAGGGCGGGCACGGCCCCCGCGGCACCGCCGATCACGATGTTCTGCGTCGTCGTCCGCTTCAGCCACATCGTGTAGACGAACACGTAGAAGGCGATCGCCGAGAGCGCGAGGGAGGCCGCGAGCACGTTCACGGTGATCGAGAGGAACAGGTAGGAGATCGTGCCCAGCACGAAGCCGAACGCGAGGGCTCGCTCCGGCTCCACGAGACGGGCCGGCAGCGGCCGGCGCCGGGTCCGACGCATCACGCCGTCGATGTCCCGGTCGAGGTAGCAGTTGATCGCGTTGGCCGATCCCGCCGCCACCGAGCCGCCCAGGAGGGTGGCCAGGACGAGCCAGGGGGACGGCATCCCACCGCTCGCGAGCATCATCGCCGGCACGGTGGTCACGAGCAGCAGCACGATGATCCGTGGCTTCGTCAGCTGTACGTAGGCGGCCGTCGTCTCCCGCAACGATCGGCGTCCCGCAGGCGCCGACTCGGCCTGGCCCTCCGCGGGCAGGGGTGCGGCGGCGATGCGGCGGGAAGCGGCGGCGAGCGCGACCAGCGTGGTCCACACGAGGACCGCGAAGGCAACGTGGAGCACGACCGCCCACGGCCGCAGGCGGCTCCAGACGTTGGCCGCTCCGACCATGATCTGCGCGACGAACAGGACGAGCGCGACGCTCGAGAGCCGGACGAGCGGCGCGGAGCGGACCGGCGCCGTCCGTGCCCGGATCGCCGTCCAGAGCACCAGCAGGACCGCCGCGAGCGCGAGGACGCGGTGCAGGAACATCGGCGTGGTAACGCCTCCGAGGGTCGGCACGAGGCGCCCGTCCATCAGCGGCCAGTCGGTGAAGGCGATGCCGTACGCCGGGCCCTTGGCGCGGATGTAGGTGCCGACGAGCAGGAGCAGGGCGGTGACGCAGGTCGTGGCCACCACCAGCCTGGCGAACCCGTCGCGCGTCGACGCCTCGGGCTTCGGCGCGAGGGCGAACACGGCCAGGACCGTGACATCGGCGATCAGCGCCAGGGCGGCCACGAAGTGCGCGGTCAGCCACCACGGATCGAGCTCCGTGGCCACCACGGCGCCGCCCAGCGCGGCCTGCACCATCACGAGCGGGAAGGCCGCGATCGCCAGCCCCAGCACCGCGCGATCGTACCGGCGATCGAGCCACGCGAGCACGGCCGAGGCCAGCGTGAGCAGGATGACCACGAACGCGAGGGCGCGATGGGAGAACTCGATGATGGAGTGGGGGGTGCCGGTGGGGAACAGCGTGCCCGGCTCACACGCCGGCCACGTGGAGCACCCGAGACCCGACCCGGTGCCGCGGACCAGGCCGCCGACGGCGAACAGGGCGACGGTCGCTCCTGCGGTGGTGAGGGCGAGTTTCTGGAAGCGGGTCATCGACGGGTCGGGGCCGTGTCCGCAGAAGGGTAGCAGGCACGGGGGCGCGAACGGCAGCCCCGCTGCGATACTTCGGCCGTGGGACACACGTCGCGAGCCTCGATCCTGGAGCTTCCACCGCTCCTGCTCGGCGTCCGTACCCGCGTCACGCAGGCCCTCGACGACTTCCTGGCGGAGCGACGGGAGGAGATCCACCGTCTGGATCCCTCCGCCACGGTGCTGGTCGACGAGCTCCGACGGCTCCTGGCGGCCGGTGGGAAGCGCCTGCGACCGGGGCTCTGCTACCTGGGCTTCCGGGCGGCCGGCGGCGACGACGGTGACCCCATCGTCCGCGCCGCCGCGGCGATGGAGATGCTGCACACGTTCGCCCTCGTCCACGACGACGTCATGGACGGGTCCACGGAGCGGCGAGGCGCTCCCACCAGCTCGGTGCGCTTCGCGGACGAGCTCGGATGGACGTCCTGGGCGCACGGGCGCTCGGTGGCCATCCTGGTCGGCGACCTCGCCGCCGCCTACGCGTCGTCCCTGCTGCGGACCTCCGGCTTCGCCCCCGAGCGGCTGGAGCCCGCCCTCCGCCGGTTCGACCGGATGCAGGTGGAGATGGCAGCGGGCCAGTACCTGGACCTGCTGGGCGCGGCGCGGCGCGATCTGCCCTCCGCGGAGCATGTCGCGGAGCTGAAGACGGGCTCGTACACCTTCGAGGGACCCCTCCTGGTCGGCGCCGCCCTGGGGGCCGCCTCGGCCGAGGTCGAGGCGGTCCTGGAGGCGTACGGGAGGCCCGCCGGGGAGGCCTTCCAGCTGCGCGACGACGTCCTCGATCGGGAGGCCGTCCCCGGCGCCGCCGAGCGCGTGGCTGCACTCGTCGACGAGGCGCTCGCCGCGCTCGACGGCCTCGATGCCGATCCCGAGACCCTGGCCGCGCTCGACGCCCTGGCAAGGTCCCTGCGGCTCACGAAGGGGTGAGGATGGAGCTCGCGGCGGCACGTCGCTTGTTCGCCGGGTTGCCCGTGGTGGCGGTCGGGACGGTGGACCCCGACGGCTCCCCGCACGTCGTTCCCTTGTGGTTCGTCTGGCCGGAGGATGCCCTCTACATCTCGACGCGCCGCGAGGGCCGGACGTGGCGCAACGTCCGGACCGACCCCCGCGTCTCCGTCTCGATCGATCTGGGTCGCAGCTGGACCGAGATCGCGGGTGTCGTCGTGGAGGGGGTCGCCGAGCCGCTGCCCGCGGAGCATCCCGCCATGCGCGGCCCGATCTCCTCCTGGCACGAGAAGTACCGCCCGCTGCTCGCCGGGGAGGGGTTCGAGCGCTTCACGCAGGAGGTTCGACGTCTCGGCTTCCTGCGGGTCGAGCCCCGGCGCATGCGGTCCTGGGATCACGCCCGGGGATGAGGCTCCAGGGCACCAGGCAGGGTGGTGGAGCGTGGCTCCCACCGACGACGTAGCGACGATCCTCCGGTAGCATCGCTCGTGAACGGCTTCACAAGCCCTTCGACGGTCGAGGTGGGGGACGGTGCCTGAGGCCAGAACGATCGACACCGACGTCCTCGTCGTGGGCGCTGGCCCCGGGGGATCGGCGGCCGCCTACCACCTCGCGCGCCACGGGATGGACGTCACGGTCATCGAGAAGACCGGGTTCCCCCGCGAGAAGGTCTGCGGGGACGGCCTGACTCCTCGGAGCGTGCGAGCGCTCATCCGGATGGGCATCGACACGCAGGACCCCGGGTTCGAGCGGGTGGTCGGGCTGCGCGTCTACTCGCGTCGCACGACGATCGAGCTCCGGTGGCCCGAGCTGCGGGACTTCCCCGACTACGGGTTGGTCCGGACCCGGATGGACCTGGACGCCCTGCTCGCTCGCCGAGCGGTGGCGGCGGGCGCGCGTCTGATGGAGCGGACCGAGGGGACATCGCCCATCATGCGCGACGGCTGGGTGCAGGGGGTGCTCGCTCGCGGCGGTGACGGCGAGGGGCCCATCCAGATCCATGCTCGTCTGGTGCTCGCAGCCGACGGTGCTCCGTCCAAGCTCGGCACGCAGGCGGGTGTCCGGCGGGACGCGACCCGCCCGCTCGGCATCGCGGCGAGGCGTTACTACCGCATCGCGCGCGACCCCGGCCCCTGGTTCGAGTCCTGGCTCGACCTGTGGGAGGGCGACCGGATCCTGCCCGGCTATGGGTGGCTCTTCCCGCTCCCCGATGGCACCGTCAACCTGGGGGCAGGGCTGCTCAACACCTTCAAGGGGTTCCGGGACGTCTCCGCGCAGCGGCTGTTCGGGGCGTTCGTCGCGATGATGCCGCCGGAGTGGGGTCTCACGGAGGAGGCGGCGATCGGACGCGTGCTCTCGGGTCCGCTCCCGATGGGCGGGTCGCGTCAGCCGGCCGCGGTGCCGGGCATGCTCTTGATCGGCGATGCGGCGGGGATGGTGAACCCCTTCAACGGCGAGGGGATCGCGTATGCGATGGAGTCAGGTGAGCTCGCCGCCGAGCTCACCTACGAGGCGCTCACCCGCGGCCGGCCGGCGCTCGCCCAGATGTACCCCACCGTCCTGCGGCAACGGTACGGGCCGTACTTCTCCCTGGGGCGTGGGTTCGCCCGTGCGATCGGGCACCCGAGCGTGATGCGCGCTTCCACCCGGTACCTGCTGCCGAACCAGCCGATCATGAGCTTCGCCATGCGGGTGCTCGCGAACCTGACGGATGGACGGAGCGGCGATGCCCAGGACCGACTGATGTACGCCTTCGAACGCCTGGTCCCGGCCGCGTGAGATGGAAACGTGAGGCAGTCGTGGAAGTAGGATGCACGCCGTGCTGAGCGAGTACCTGCCGATCGTCGTCCTCGCGGCCCTGTCCCTGCTGTTCGCGGTCGGCTCGCTCGCGGCCTCGGCGCTGCTGCGGCCCCACCGTCCGAACCGGGCCAAGCTCTCGCCCTACGAGTGCGGGATCGAGCCGGAGCGGGTGCCGAAGGGCGAGCGCTTCGGCGTGAAGTTCTACGTCGTGGCGATGCTGTTCATCATCTTCGACATCGAGACGATCTTCCTGTTCCCGTGGGCCGTGGGGTTCCGGCAGCTGGGTCTGTTCGGCCTGGTCGAGATGGCCATCTTCATCGGCCTCGTGTTCGTCGCCTACGTCTACGTCTGGCGCACGGGCGGGCTCGACTGGTACGCGGAGCGGCCGGTCGCGCTGGTCGCGGTGGAAGCGGAGGCGCCGACCGAGACGGAGGTCGCTCGTGCCGGTTGAGCGGCTCGAGGGCTTCCAGGCGGGGAAGACGGCGGACGAGACGGAGGAGGAGGTCCGCCGGGGCATCCTGCTCACCACGGTCGATCGCGCCGTCGGCTGGGCGCGGAAGCAGTCGATGTGGCCGGCGACGTTCGGTCTGGCCTGTTGCGCGATCGAGATGATGGCGACCGGTGCGGCCCGGTACGACCTGTCCCGGTGGGGGATGGAGCTCTTCCGGGCCTCCCCGCGGCAGGCCGATCTCATGATCGTGGCCGGCCGCGTCTCGCAGAAGATGGCCCCGGTCCTGCGGCGGATCTACGACCAGATGCCCGAGCCGAAGTGGGTGATCTCGATGGGCGTCTGCGCGTCGGCGGGAGGGATGTTCACCAACTACGCGGTCGTGCAGGGGGTGGACACGATCGTGCCGGTGGACGTCTACGTGCCCGGGTGCCCGCCGAAGCCCGAGATGCTGATGTTCGGGATCTTGACGCTGCAGGAGAAGGTCCGGACGCAGGGGAGGTTCCGTTGAGGCCGGACGAGCTCGCCGCGCAGGTTCGGGAGCGGCTGCCCGAGACGGTCGTGGCTCGCGGCGAGGTGACGTCGGTCGTGGACCGCCAGGATCTCCTGGCGGTCCTCGAGGAGCTCCGCGACGATCCCGAGATCGCGTTCGACCTCCTCTCGAGCGTCACGGCGACGGACTGGCCCAGGCGCAGCCCTCGGTTCTGGGTGAGCTACGAGCTCTATTCGGTCGAGCATCACCACCGGCTCCGGCTGAAGGTCGGCGTAGGGGACCAGGATCCGAGCGTGCCGTCGGTGACGGCCCTGTACCCCACGGCCGACTGGCACGAGCGGGAGGTCTACGACTTCTACGGCATCGGTTTCGACGGCCATCCGGACCTGCGGCGGATCCTCCTTCCGGAGGACTGGGAGGGCCACCCGCTGCGCAAGACGGAGGAGCTCGGCGGGGTGGATACGCGCTACCGGGGAGCCTTCGTTCCCCCGATCGACCGGAGGACGTGATGGGCCGGGACCTCGACGCCCTGGACCTCGACGCGACGGGCGAACCTCGTCAGGAGACGATGGTCATCAACATGGGGCCCCAGCACCCCTCCACCCACGGCGTGCTGCGGCTGCTCCTGGAGCTGGACGGCGAGACCGTCGTCTCGTGCCGGCCGATCATCGGGTACCTGCATACGGGGATCGAGAAGAACTGCGAGTACCGGACGTGGCAGCAGGGCGTGACGTTCGTCACCAGGGCCGACTACCTGTCCCCGTTCCACAACGAGTTGGCCTACTGCCTCGCGGTGGAACGGCTGATGGGCATCGAGGCGCCGCCGCGGGCCCAGGTGCTGCGGGTGCTGTTCTCCGAGATGAACCGGATCGCCTCGCACCTCGTGTGGCTGGCCACCAGCGGGATGGAGCTCGGCGCGGTCTCGATCATGCTCTTCGGCTTCCGCGAACGAGAGCTGCTGCTGGACGTCTTCGAGATGGCGACCGGGCTGCGGATGAACCACGCCTACATCCGGATCGGCGGTGTCGTGATGGACCTGCCCCCGGGCGCGACCGAGGGGATCGCCTCGTTCCTCGAGGTCATGCCCGGCCGGATCCGCGAGTACGAGAGCCTCCTCTCGACGAACCCGATCTGGGTCGAGCGCAACGCCGGCGTCGGCGTCCTGACCGCCGAGGACGCGATCGCGCTCGGCGTGACGGGCCCCGCCCTGCGCGCCGCGGGCGTCGCGAAGGACGTCCGCAAGGACGAGCCCTACTCCGGCTACGAGACCTACACGTTCGAGGTGGCGACGGGCGACGCGGCCGACTGCTACGCGCGGTTCGAGATCCGTCTCGAAGAGATGCGGCAATCGCTCGGCATCATCGAGCAGTGCCTGGAGCGTCTGCGGGAGCCCGGTCCGGTGATGGTCGAGGACCCCAAGGTGCGGTGGCCCGCCCAGCTCGAGGTGGGGCCGGACGGCATCGGCAACGCTCCCGCCTACGTGAAGCACATCATGGAGGACTCGATGGAGGCCCTCATCCACCACTTCAAGATGGTGACCGAGGGGGTGAAGGTCCCCGACGGCGAGGTCTATCAGCCGGTCGAGTCCCCCCGTGGCGAACTGGGCATGTACGTCGTGTCCGACGGCGAGCATCGGCCCTACCGCGTGCGGATCCGCGATCCGTCCTTCGTGAACCTCCAGGCGGTCCCGCGCATGGTCGAGGGAGGGCTGGTGGCCGACGCGATCGCGGTGATCGCGAGCCTCGACCCCGTGATGGGAGGGGCGGACCGCTGATGCCGGTGCTGACGCCCGAGCTGCGGGAGCGCGCGGAGGAGATCAAGCGCCGATACCCGGCCGGTCGCGAGCGCTCGGCGATGCTCCCGCTCCTGTACCTCGTGCAATCGGAGCAGGGGAGCGTGACCGAGGAGGGCCTGCGTGAGGTCGCGGACCTGCTGGGTCTGTGGACCGCCGAGGTGGAGGCGGTGGCGAGCTTCTACACGATGCTGAGGCTGCGGCCGACGGGCGCGCACGTCGTCAGCGTGTGCACCAACCTCTCGTGCGCCCTGCGCGGGGCGCGGGCGGTGCTCGACGCGGCCACCAGGGAGGCGGGACTGGCGCCCGGGCAGGAGACGTCCGAGGACGGCCTGATCACGGTGCATGAGGAGGAGTGCCTCGGCGCCTGCGACGCGGCGCCGATCGTGCAGGTCGACTTCGCGAACCACGACCGCGTGACCCCCGAGGGCGTCGCCGAGCTCATCGACAGGCTCCGCAGGGGCGAGGTCCCGGCGCCATCCCGTGGGAGCGCACCGCGCGACTTCGCGCACGCCTCCCGGATCCTGGCGGGTCTGGAGGATCCCCGGTGATCGACGCGCCGCGGATCATCAGCGCCAACTGGGACGATTCGGGGGCCGTGCCGATCGATGGGTACCTCGCGCGGGGCGGGTACGAGGGCCTGCGTCGGGCGCTGTCGATGTCGCCGGCGGAGGTCATCGAGGAGGTGAAGGCCTCGGGCCTGCGCGGCCGTGGCGGGGCTGGCTTCCCCACCGGCGTGAAGTGGTCGTTCGTGCCGCAGGACACGGGGAAGCCCACCTACGTGGTCTGCAACTTCGACGAGTCCGAGCCGGGCACGTTCAACAATCGGGAGCTGGTCGAGCGCGAGCCGCACCAGCTGATCGAGGGGCTGATCATCGCCGCGTACGCGGTCCGCAGCAGCGCGGCCTTCATCTACTGCCGGGGGGAGTACCTGTGGCCCGGGATCGTGCTGGACCGCGCGATCTCCGAGGCCTACGAGCGCGGGTTCCTCGGCCGCGACGTGATGGGGAGCGGCTACGACCTCGAGCTGGTGATGCACCGAGGTGCCGGGGCTTACATCTGCGGCGAGGAGACCGCGCTGCTGTCGTCGCTGGAGGGGTTCCGAGGGCAGCCTCGCCTGCGGCCGCCCTTCCCCGCGGTCGAGGGCCTGTACGCCAGCCCGACGCTCATCAACAACGTCGAGACCCTCTGCTTCGTGCCGCACATCCTGCGCAGGGGCGCGGCGTGGTTCGCCGCCATCGGCACGGAGAAGTCGCCCGGGACCAAGATGTTCTCGATCTCGGGGAAGGTCGAGCGTCCGGGCAACTACGAGCTCCCGATGGGTACCCCGTTCCGGGTCCTGCTGGAGGACGCAGCGGGTGGCGTGTCGGACGGTCGCGATCTCAAGGCGTGGACCCCCGGTGGATCGTCGACCCCGCTCCTGACGGCCGAGCACATCGACGTGCCGCTGGATTTCGAGTCGATCCAGGCGGCCGGATCGCTGCTCGGCACGGGCGCGGTGATCGTGATGGACGAGACGGACTGCATCGTCGAGGCGACACGCAGGATGGTCCGCTTCTACGCCCACGAGTCGTGTGGCAAGTGCACGCCGTGCCGGGAGGGCACCTGGTGGGTGAGTCGGGTGCTGGCGAGGATCGAGGACGGGTACGGGCGTCCCGAGGACCTGCCCCTCCTGGACGACGTGGCGTCGAAGATCCTGTTCCGGGCGTTCTGCGCGCTCGCCGACGGCGCCGTCAGCCCGATCCAGTCGAGCCTGAAGCACTTCCGCGCCGAGTACGAGCAGCACATCGCCGAGCACCGCTGCCCCTTCACCGGACGCGGTCCGGGTGCGCCCACCGTCGCGGAGGCACCCGAGGAGACACGGGAGCCCGAGCCGATCGCGATCTCGGAGGTCCTGCGGTGAGCGGGCCGAGGCTCGACGAGGCGACGGTCACCCTCACGATCGACGGCAAGGAGGTGACCGTCCCGCAGGGAACGCTCATCATCCGGGCCGCCGAGCAGCTCGGCATCGAGATCCCGCGCTTCTGCGATCATCCGCTGCTCGAGCCCGTGGGCGCCTGCCGACAGTGCTACGTCGAGGTCGAGGGCCAGCGCAAGCTGTTCACCTCCTGCACGACCCCGGTGGCGCCGGGCATGGTCGTGCTGACGCAGAACACCTCCGAGGTCGTCCACGAGGCTCAGGTCGCGAACCTGGAGTTCCTCCTGCTGAACCACCCGCTCGACTGCCCGATCTGCGACCGCGGCGGCGAGTGTCCCCTGCAGGATCAGGCGCTCGCCTTCGGACCCGGCGAGAGCCGGTACATCGAGCCCAAACGGACCTTCGACAAGCCGGTCCCGCTCTCGCCGCTCGTGAACCTCGACCGCGAGCGCTGCGTGCTCTGCGCGCGGTGCACGCGGTTCTGCGATGAGATCAGCGGCGATCGGTTCATCGAGCTGTACGCGCGAGGGGCGGGGGAGCGGGTGTCGATCGCGGCCGGCGAGGACTTCCGGTCGCCCTTCAGCGGGAACACGGTGCAGATCTGCCCCGTGGGCGCGCTGACCTCGACGCCGTACCGCTTCGTCGCCCGGCCGTTCGATCTCTCGAGCTCGAGCGGCGTGTGCTCGCACTGCGGCGCGGGCTGCAACGTCAGGGTCGACGTCCGCCGGGGTCAGGTGGTGCGGGTCCTCGCGCGCGACAACCTGGAGGTCAACGACGCCTGGATCTGCGACAAGGGTCGCTACGCGTTCCGTTCCGCGGACTCGTCCGAGCGCATCACGACCCCGCTGCTCCGCGGTCGGGGGCTCGAGCCCGCCTCGTTCGGCGAGGTGCTCGACACGATCGCGGGGTGGGCTCGCGGCGCCAGGGTTGCCTTCCTCACCGGCGGACGGCTCTCGGACGAGGACGCCTACGTGCTGGGCAAGCTCGCGCGGACGGTGTTCGCGACCAACGACCTCGACCACCGCCGCGCGTTCCACGGCGGTGCGGCCGAGGAGCTCGCCGCGGCTCAGCCGATGCAGGTCACGTACCACGATGTCGAACGGGCCAGGGCGATCGTGGTGATCGACCTGGACGCCGAGCAGGAGCTGCCGATCCTGCACCTGCGGATCCGCAAGGCCGCCCGTCGGGGCGCTCGGGTCTTCGTCATCCACCAGCGCCGCACGCGCCTGCACGACGTCGCCGAGCACCTCCTGGTCCGTCCCGGCCACGAGGCGTACGCGCTGGAGCGGATCCGAGAGGCGTCAGGGGACGAGGACACGGTCGAAGGCCGGATCGCTGCGGCGCTCGGCGAGGCCGGTGAGGAGGGCGTCGTGCTGGCCGGTCCGAGGCTCGCCGAGCATCCGCTCGCGCCCGACGTGGCGCTCTCCACGGCCGTCCGGTTCGGAGCGCGATCCGTCCTGCTCGCCCGCCGGGCGGGCGAGCGCGGCGCGCTCCGCGCAGGCGTCCATCCGCAGCTCCTGCCCGGAGGACGCCGGGTGAGCGATGCGGCCGAGCGAGCGGAGGTCGAGGCGGTCTGGGGTGAGGTGCCGACGACACCCGGCCGCTCGACCATGGAGATCCTCCGAGCCGCCGCCGAGCGGGAGCTCGACGTGCTCTTCCTGATCGGCGTCGACCCGCTCCGAGACGTCCCCGACGCCCGCCTGGCTCGACGCGCCCTCGAGAACGCCCGGTACAAGGTCGTCCAGTCGCTGGAGCTGGGCTCGCTCGAGCCGTACGCCGATGCGTTCCTGCCCGCCGCCCCGTGGCTCGAGCGGGACGCGAGCGTGACCACGTGGGAGGGGCGCTCGCAGCGCTCGCGACCAGCACGTGGGCCCGCAGGGCTCTCGCGACCCGACTGGGAGATCTTCTCGGGGCTGGCGCGGGCGATGGGCGCCGATCTCGGCGTGGCGACGCTGGAGGAGATCCGCGAGGAGGCCGCCGGTCTGCTGGCGCCGCGAGCGCCGACCGAGCGGCCCTCTGCCTGGGCGGGAGCGGGAGCGCCGCAGTGGATCGACGGGCTCACGCTGTTCACGTACCCGCTCCTCGTCGACGAGGGCCGGCTCTCCGAGGGCGCCTCCGAGCTGAAGGCGGCGCTCGAGGAGATGCCGTTCGCCGAGATCCATCCCGAGGACGCGGAGGCGCACGGGCTGGTCGACGGCGGTCACGTGCGCCTGCGGACCTCCTCGGGCGAGGCGATCGTCCCGGTGCGTGTGACCGGGCACATCGCCCCCGGGTCCGTGTTCGTGCCCTACGACCAGCCTGGCTTGGCCGCCAACACCCTGCTGTCGGGCAGGTTCACCGCCGCCGTGGAGCTGCAGCCCGTCGCCGACGAGGCGATGGAGACGATGGCGGCCGCCGTCGGCGGGGAGGGCTCCTGATGGACGCCCTCGATTGGGCGCTGCTGGTCGGCCGGGTGGTGGTCGTGTTCCTCGCGCTCCTCGTGACGGTCCTGCTGCTGATCTGGATCGAGCGGAAGGTGATCGCGGACATGCAGACCCGCATGGGACCGATGCGGGCCGGCCCTCGCGGCGTCCTGATCACGCTCGCCGACGGCGTCAAGCTCTTCTTCAAGGAGGGGATCACGCCAGCGCTGGTCGACCGGCCCGTCTACCTGATCGCGCCCGTGATCACGATGCTCCCGGCGTTCCTCGCGTTCGCCGTGATCCCGTTCGGCCCAGGGGTCACCCTGTTCGATCGGGAGGTGCCCTTCCAGATCGCCGACCTCAACATCGGGATCCTGTGGGTGCTCGCGATGGCCTCCCTGATGGTCTACGGCATCGTGCTCGCGGGGTGGGCGAGCGGCTCGAACTACCCGCTCCTCGGGGCGATCCGGAGCTCCGCGCAGATGGTCAGCTACGAGGTCGGCATGGGGCTCGCGCTCGTGGCCGTGCTGATGTACTCGGGCTCGCTCCAGATGTCCGAGATCGTGGCGTCCCAGGAACGTGTGTGGAACGTGATCCCGCAGTTCCCCGCGTTCGTGATCTACCTGGTGTGCGGTCTGGCGGAGACCAACCGGCCGCCGTTCGACCTTCCCGAGGCCGAGTCGGAGCTGGTCGCCGGCTATCACACGGAGTACTCGGGGATCCGGTTCGCGCTGTTCTACCTGGGTGAGTACCTCAACACCATCACGGTGGCGGCCATCGCCGTGACGCTGTTCCTGGGCGGCTGGCGCGGACCCGCGCCAGACGTCCTGCCGGGGCTGTGGCCGGTGCTGTGGTTCCTGTTCAAGCTCCTGTGCATCGTCTACCTGTACGTGTGGATCCGAGCCACCTTGCCGCGGATCCGCTACGACCGTCTCATGGCCTTCGGGTGGAAGTTCCTGATCCCCTTCGGACTGATCTGGATCCTCGTGACCGGTGCCATCATCGTGCTGCCCGACGTCTACGGCCGCCGTGCCGTGATCGTCGGGACCGCAGCGGTGCTCGGCGTCCTGCTGGTCCTCACGCTCCTGTGGCCCCTGTTCTCCCCGAGGGACCGGACGGTCGAGGAGGTGCGGGCATGAGCGACCCGTCCGCGTCCCGACCCCGCGTGGACTTCGGCACCGCCGTCGGGTCCGTCGCCAAGGGGATGGGGACCATCCTCAAGCAGGTCTTCCGCCGCGATGTGACCGAGGAGTACCCGAAGGTCATCGCGCCGCCGCCCCCCCGCTCCCACGTCGGACGGCATCGGCTGAACACCTACGAGGACGGGCTGGAGAAGTGCATCGGGTGCGAGCTGTGCGCGTTCGCGTGCCCCGCGGATGCGATCTGGGTCGAGGGGGAGGACAACGACCCCGCGAACCCGGTCAGCCCGGGAGAGCGGTACGCGAAGGACTACCAGATCAACTACCTGCGATGCATCATGTGCGGCCTGTGCGTCGAGGCGTGTCCCACGCGGGCGCTGACGCTGACGAGCTACTACGAGATGTCGTTCACGAGCCGCGAGGACGCGATCTGGACGAAGGAGCAGCTCCTGCAGCCTCCCCCACCGCTCGGCTCCGACCCGGTGGACCGGGAGGGGTAGGCGTGCGCTCGGCGATGAATGGGAGCGTCGGGTGAGCGCGGATCAGATCGTGTTCTGGGTGTTCGCGCCGATCTCGATCGGCTCCGCGATCGCGATGCTCTTCCAGCGCAACGCGGTCCATGCCGCGCTGTTCCTCATCGTGAACCTCTTCACGATCGCGGTCTTCTACCTGGTGCTCGATGCCCCGTTCCTGTTCGCGGTGCAGATCATCGTGTACGCGGGCGCGATCATGGTGCTGTTCCTGTTCGTCATCATGCTGCTCGGCGTGGATCGGGAGGAGGTCCTGACCGAGCGCGTGTGGTGGCAGCGACCCGCCGCCATCCTGCTGGGCGTCGGGGTCTTCGCCGAGCTGTTCTTCGCGATCAGGGCCGGTGTCGGCTTCGCCACCGAGGGGGCCGAGGCGTTCGCCGAGACCGCGAACCGTGGCGGGAACCCACAGGCACTCTCCCGCGTGCTGTTCCGCGACTACCTCTTCCCGTTCGAAGCGACGTCGGTCCTCCTGATCGTCGCGGCGATCGCGGCCATGATGCTGGCCCATCGACGGCGACGCGCCATCACGCTGGCCGAGCAGGAGGCCGAGGGCGTGGGCCTGCTCGAGCCGGAGGTCGTCCCGTGAGCACGCCGATCGCCTACTTCCTGCTGGTCTCGGCGGCGCTGTTCACGATCGGGACGGTGGGCGTGATGGTCCGCAAGAACGCGTTGCTCATCTTCATGTCCATCGAGCTCCAGCTGAACGGCGTCAACCTGGCGCTGGTGGCCTTCTCCCGGATGCATGGCAACCTCGTCGGGCAGGCCCTGACCTTCTTCTCGATGGTCGTCGCCGCCGCGGAGGTGGTCGTGGGCCTCGCGATCATCGTGTTCGTCTTCCGGCGGCGGCGCACGGCCAACGTCGATGACCTGAGCGTCCTCCGGTGGTGACGTGATGCTGGATCTCGTGTGGCTGGTGCCCGCACTCCCGCTGGCGGGGTTCGCCGCGAACCTGTTCTTCGGCCGCCGGCTCGGGAGGGCCGCGGGGTGGCTCGCCAGCCTCCTCATGGGCGCGAGCTTCGTCGTCGCGGTGCTCGTCGCCCGGGACCTGCTGGGCTTGCCCACCGAGGAGCGGGTGCACATCCTGCACCTCTTCGACTGGATCGAGGTGGGCTCGTTCCGCGTGGGTGCCGACCTGCGGGTGGACCCCCTCTCGCTCACGATGATCCTCGTCGTGACGGCCGTCGGGTCGCTGATCCACATCTACTCCATCGGGTACATGCAGGGGGACCCCAGGTTCGGACGGTTCTTCGCGTACCTCAACCTGTTCTGCGCCTTCATGCTCACGTTGGTGCTCGCCGAGAACCTGCTGTTCCTGTACCTGGGATGGGAGGGCGTGGGCCTGTGCTCCTACCTCCTGATCGGCTTCTGGTTCGAGCGGACGGCGGCGGCGAACGCCGCGAAGAAGGCGTTCGTGACCACGCGGATCGGCGACACCTTCATGCTGATCGGGATCTCGCTCGTGTTCCTGCGGCTGGGCTCGCTGGACCTGTCGACCGTCCTGGCGCCGGAGATCGCGGGGGTGCAGCCCTCCGGCGTCTTCACGATCCTCGCGCTGCTGCTGTTCGCCGGCGCGATCGGCAAGTCTGCCCAGATCCCTCTGCACGTGTGGCTCCCCGACGCCATGGAGGGACCGACGCCCGTCTCGGCCCTGATCCACGCGGCGACGATGGTGACCGCGGGCGTGTACCTCGTCGTCCGCATGCACCTGTTCTTCGAGATCTCGGGCGTCGCGCTCACCGTCGTGCTCGTCGTGGGGCTCGTCACCGCCGTGTACGCGGGTCTGACGGCGCTCGCGCAGGACGACATCAAGCGGGTGCTCGCGTACTCGACGATCAGCCAGCTCGGGTTCATGTTCCTGGCCGCGGGTCTCGAGGCGTACGCGGCGGCGATCGTGATGCTCGCGGCCCACGCCGCGTACAAGGCCCTGCTGTTCCTGTCCGCGGGGTCGGTGATGCACGGCATGGGCGACGAGACCGACCTGAAGCTGATGGGCGGCCTACGGCGCCCCATGCCGTGGACGGCAGGGATGATGGCCATCGGCGCGCTCGCGCTCTCGGGCGTGATCGGCCTGTCGGGGTACTTCGCCAAGGACGCCATCCTGGCCATCGCGAGCGAGGAGGGGAAGGCCCTCGTCTACTGGGTCGGGGTGTTCGCCGCCTTCCTGTCCGCGCTCTACATCGGCAGGCTGGTCGTCCTCGCGTTCCTCGGCGAGGCGCGGAGCGAGCGGGCGCGCCACGCCCACGAGTCGCCGGCGATCATGCTCGTGCCCCTCGGCGTCTTGGCCGTCGGGGCCGTCGCGCTGGGCGCCCTCGCCCTCGACAAGGAGACCGGTCTCCTTCCAGCGCTGCTCGGACCGGTCCTCGGCGAGCTCGAGGTCGGGACGGCAGGTCTCCCCGAGCCCGCGCTGATCGTCCTGTCGCAGGTGGTCGCCTTCGGCGGGCTGCTCCTGGCCTGGTTCGTGTACGGGGGGCGCATCGACTGGCTGGCGCTTCGGGCACGCGTGTCCAGCCTGTACCGGTTCCTGAACCGCGGCATGTACGTGGACGATCTGTACGGCGCCCTGGTCGTTGCGCCGGGGAAGGCGGGCTCGGCGTTCCTCGCGTACGTCGTCGACCTGCGGATCGTCGATCGCGCGGTGAACGGCACCGGTGCGGCGATCCAGCGGCTCGCTCGTGTCGGTCGCCGCGTCCAGACGGGGCTCGTCCGCACCTACGCGCTCGCGTTCCTCCTGGGGGCCGTGGCGCTGCTCGCCTACGTCGGGAGCCGCATCTGATGCCGTGGTTGACCGTGACGACGTTCCTCCCGCTGGTCGGCGTGGCGGTCCTCGTCGCGTGGCGCGGCGTCTCCGACGAGCTCGCCCGAAGGATCACGCTGGCCGTTTCGCTCGCGACGTTCGTCGTCTCGCTCGGGATGCTCGGACGGTTCGACGCCGGGACCCCAGGCTTCCAGCTGGTCGAGCGCGCGACCTGGATCGAGGGCCCGAACGTGCAGTACCTCATGGGCGTGGACGGCGTGAGCCTGTGGTTGGTGCTGCTCACCACCTTCCTCATGCCGATCGCGATCCTCGCCTCCTGGAAGGTCACCGACCGCGTGCGGCTGTTCATGGCGTCCCTGCTCGCCCTCGAGGTGGGGATGGTGGGCAGCTTCCTGGCGCTGGACCTGCTGCTCTTCTTCCTGTTCTTCGAGGCCATCCTGTTCCCGATGTACCTGGTGATCGGTGTGTGGGGCGGCGACCGGCGCGTCTACGCGACCGTGAAGTTCTTCCTGTTCACGATGTTCGGCTCGGCGTTCCTGCTGGTGGCGATCCTGTTCCTGTACTCGAGCTCGGGGTCGCTGCCGGGTGGCCCCACCTTCGACGTGCGCGAGCTCGCGCAGCTCGGGCTCCCCGCGGCCACCGCCCGATGGCTGTTCCTGGCGTTCTTCGTGGCGTTCGCGGTCAAGGTCCCGCTGTTCCCGCTGCACACCTGGCTCCCGGACGCGCACACCGAGGCGCCGACCGCCGGCTCGGTGATCCTGGCCGCGGTCCTGCTGAAGATCGGGGCGTACGGCCTGATCCGGTACAACCTGTCGCTGTTCCCGGAGGCTTCCAGGAGCTTCGCGGACGCGATCTCGGTCCTGGCGCTGATCGGGATCGTGTACGGGGCCGTCGTCGCGCTCATGCAGTCCGACGTGAAGCGCCTGGTCGCCTACTCCTCCGTGTCCCATCTCGGGTTCGTGGTCCTCGGCACGTTCGCCTTCACGGAGCAGGCGATGTCGGGCGGGGTGCTCCAGATGGTCAACCACGGGCTGTCCACGGGCGCCCTGTTCCTGCTCGTCGGCATGATCTACGAGCGGACGCACACGCGGGACCTGGGCGCGATGGGCGGGCTCGGGTCGGTCACGCCGTGGCTCGCCGGCACGTTCCTGTTCGTGGCGCTCTCCTCGCTCGGCCTGCCTGGGTTGAACAACTTCGTCGGGGAGTTCCTCGTGATCCTCGGCACCCTCGGGCGCAACGTCTGGTTCGGATCGATCGCCGCGGTCGGGGTGGTCCTCGCAGCGATCTACCTGCTGTGGGCCTACCAGCGGCTGGCGCACGGGGCGGCGCCGGACGGGCGCAGGCATCCGGACCTCTCGCTCCGGGAGGTGCTCGTGCTCGCGCCGGTCCTAGCGGCGATCCTCGCGTTCGGCGTCTACCCGAAGGTGCTGCTGGACCGCGTGAACCCGACCGCGGCCGAGATCGTGTCCCAGGTCGATCCCGCGTACCCGCGGTTCGAGCCACCGCCCACGGTGGCGGCGCAGGCAGGGACGGGCGAGTGAGGACCCCCACGATCGAGCTCGCGCCGGTGGTCCCGGAGCTGATCCTGGTGGGATCGGCGGTCGTCGTCCTGCTCTGGGGCGCGTTCGTCCGCAGGCTCGAGCCGCTGCCGCTGTTGTTCGTGTCGATCGCCGGGGTCGCGGGCGCCGCCGCGGCCTCGGTCATGCTGTGGCAGTGGGAGGGCGGCCTCACCGTGCTCGGGGGCGCGGTCGCCGCCGATCGCTTCGCCGTGGTCGCCCGGCTGGTCATCCTGGGTGTGGCATTCCTGGGCCTGCTGTACGGGCACCACTACTTCCAGCGGTCCGGCGAGCTCCGGGCGGAGCTCTACCCGCTGATGCTGTTCGCGACCGCCGGCATGACGCTGATCACGGCCTCGGCCGACCTCATCACCATGTTCATCGCCCTGGAGATCCTGTCGCTGGCGCTGTACGTCCTGACGGGGTCCTCGTCCCGGCTCGGGTCCGTGGAGGGCGCGATGAAGTACTTCCTGCTGGGAGCGTTCTCCTCGGCGTTCTTCCTGTACGGCGTGGCGATGGCCTACGGCGCGACGGGCTCGACGGAGCTGTCCGCCATCTCCCGGGCGCTCGCCGGGCGGACCGGTGAGCTCGCCCTCGCGCTCGCAGCGGTGATCCTGCTGGTGGTCGGGTTCGGGTTCAAGGTCTCGGCCGTCCCGTTCCACATGTGGACGCCCGACGTGTACCAGGGGGCGCCGACGGCGGTCACCGCGTTCATGTCGGCCGGCACCAAGGTCGCGGCCTTCGCGGCCTTCATGCGCGTGTTCAACGTGGCGTTCCAGCCGCTCTCGTGGGACTGGACCCCGGTCCTGTGGGCCCTCGCGGCGATCTCGATGGTCGTGGGCAGCGTGCTCGCGATCGCCCAGACCGACATCAAGCGGATGCTCGCCTACTCGAGCATCGCCCACGCGGGCTTCATCCTGGTCGGGCTGACGGCGGCCGGCCAGGCCGGCATGAGCGCGAGCCTGTTCTACCTCGTCGCGTACGCGGCCATGATCGTCGGCGCGTTCGGGGTGGTGATGCTCGTCTCCGCCCGTGGCGAGGAGGCGACCGCGCTCGGGTCGTACGCCGGCCTGTACCGACGGAGCCCGCTGCTCGCCGGGCTGCTCTCGCTGTTCCTGCTCTCGATGGCCGGCATCCCGCCGACCGCCGGGTTCATCGCCAAGGTGGGCGTCTTCCAGGTCGCGATCGAGGCCGGGTACTGGGAGCTGGCGCTGATCGGGGTCCTGGCGAGCGTGGTCGCGGCCTTCTTCTACATCCGCGTGATGGTGCTGATGTACATGCGCGAACCCGTCGCGGACCACGAGCCGGACGAGTCGCCGATGCCGCTCGCCGCGCTCGCCGTTCCCGCAGCGCTGACCCTCGTGCTGGGCGTCCTCCCCGGGCTGGTCACGGACGTCCTGCGCGACGCCGCGGTGATCCGATGGTGAGGAGGGGTGGATGAGCCGGCGCGTGATCCCCGGGCTGGAAACGCCGGACCCGCTGCTGGAGCGCGAGGTCCGGGAGCGCCTGGAGCTCGTCGAGGCCGCGCTGGAGAAGGCCGTCCGGGCGGACTCGGATCTCCTCGCCGAGACGGCACGGTACCTGCTGGCGGCGGGCGGGAAGCGGTTCCGGCCGATGCTGGTGCTCCTGTCCGGGTACTTCGGCGACCCGGCGGACCCTCGCCTCGTGCAGGGCGCGGTGTCGATCGAGCTGGTGCACGCGGCCACCCTGTACCACGACGACGTGATCGACGAGGCCGACGCCAGGCACGGCGTTCCCTCGGTGAACGCCCGGTGGGACAACACCGTGGCGATCCTGACCGGCGACTACCTGTTCGCCCGCGCCTCGGAGATCTCCGCGGAGCTCGGGACGGAGGTCATCGCCCTGCTGGCGCGCACGATCGCGACCCTGTGCGACGGCCAGATCCGCGAGGTCGAGGCGTCCGGGAACGTGGACCTGCCGGAGGCGACCTACCTGGAGGTCATCCGGCGCAAGACCGGGGCGCTCATCGCGACGTCCTGTCGCTTGGGCGGGATGCTCTCGGACGCCCCGGTGGAGCACCTGGGCGTCCTGGAGGCCTACGGCGAGGCCCTCGGGCTCGCCTTCCAGCTCTCGGACGACATCATGGACGTGACGTCCACCGCCGCCGAGCTGGGCAAGGATCCGGGGATCGACATGAAGGAGGGCGTCTACACGCTTCCGGTGCTCGCCGCCCTGCGCCGGGGGGACCGGGCCCCGGAGCTGCGCGAGCTGCTCATGGGTGGGCCTCCGGAGGGTCAGCGGCTCGAACGCGCCCTGGAGATCGTGAGGGATCCCGTCACGCTGTCCGTGGCGCGGGCGGCCGTCGTGGCCGAGGTCGACCGCGCGCGAGGCCTGATCGGGGAGCTCCCGGCCGGGCCGGCCCGGACCGCGCTCGTCCAGCTGGCGGAGTTCCTGGCCGTCCGGTGCGGTGCCCGGCAGGGGTGAGGGTCCTGTTGCTAGAATCCGGCAGCTCGGGAAACCGTTCACAAGCGTGGAGACCTACTACCAGTCCTACGGGGTCGTCCTCGCGGTCCTGGTCGCCGGCGTGGCGCTCGTCGCGGTGGCGTTCGGGGCCGCGGCCCTGTTGGCACCCCATCGCCCGCTGCCCGCGAAGCTCACCACCTACGAGTGCGGCATCGATCCCGTCGGCGAGGGATGGTCGCAGAGCCAGGTCCGCTACTACATCTTCGGGTTCCTGTTCGTCATCTTCGACGTCGAGTCCGTGTTCCTGTTCCCCTGGGCCACGGTGTTCGGGGGTCTCGGGTACATCGCGGTCGTCGAGATGGGCATCTTCATCGGCATCCTCGCCCTCGGCCTCCTCTACGCCTGGCGCAAGGGGGCGTTGACGTGGGTCTGATCACGGAGAAGACCCCCATCGCGAACATCCAGCCGGTCAGGTTCCTGCTGAACTGGGGCCGGAAGTACTCGCTGTGGGTGTTCAACTTCGGGCTCGCCTGCTGCGCCATCGAGTTCATCGCCGCGTCGGCGTCCAAGCACGACTTCATCCGGTTCGGGGTCATCCCGTTCGCCCACGGTCCCCGGCAGGCCGACCTCATGGTGGTCTCCGGCACCCTCACGGACAAGATGGCCCCAGCCGTGAAGCGCCTCTACGACCAGATGCCGGACCCGAAGTACGTGATCTCGTTCGGCTCCTGCGCCAACTGCGGGGGTCCCTACTGGGACTCGTACGCCGTGACCAAGGGTGTCGACCAGGTGATCCCCGTCGACGTGTACGTGCCCGGGTGTCCGCCGCGCCCGGAGGCGCTGCTGCACGGCATCGTGAAGCTGCAGGAGAAGATCGCCCGCGAGGACATCAGGGAGAAGTTCAGTGGCAAGCACACCACGCCCGCTGCCACCTCCTGAGGTCGAGTCGCGCCTGCGCGCGCAGTTCGGCGACGACGTCGAGCGTTTCGAGGAGCAGCACGGCCACGCCGTGGCCACGATCAGCCCGGCCAGGTACCGGGAGCTCGTGACGTTCCTGCGGGACGAGCCGGAGTTCGCCTGCGACTACTGCGACTTCACCACGGGGGTGGATCTCGGTCCCGACGAGGGGTTCGAGGTCGTCACGCACCTGTACTCGACCCTGCACCATCAGAACGTGCGTGTGAAGGTGCGGCTGTCGCACGAGGACCCGGTGTGTCCGACCATCTCGGATCTGTACCCGGGCGCCAACTGGCACGAGCGGGAGACCGCCGAGATGTTCGGCATCACGTTCGAGGGACACCCGCAGCCGGTGAAGCTGCTGCTGTCCGAGCCCTTCGAGGGTCATCCCCTCCGCAAGGACTTCCCCCTCATGACGCGCGAGGCCAAGCCCTGGCCCGGCGCCGCCGAGGGCGAGGAGGGGGAAGAGGAGGAGTGATCGCGCAGTCCGGCGTCAGCGTGTTCGAGCAGTGGTTCTCCAACTACTGGCTCGTCATCGTGTCGAAGGCTGCCGTCGTGCTGATGTTCTTCCTCGTCGTCCCGCTCGTCGTCGGCTACATGGAGCACAAGGTGCTCGCGCACGCCCAGTCGCGGCTTGGCCCGATGTACGCGGGGCGCTTCCACGGCTGGGCCCAGCTCGTGGCCGACGGCGTGAAGTTCGTGCAGAAGGAGGACGTGATCCCGCAGGCGGCGGACCCGTGGGTGTTCTCCCTGGCGCCCGGCGTCGCGATGATCCCCTACATCGCGATCATCGTCGTGCTGCCCTTCTCGGACCAGCTCTTCGCGCTGAACCTGGACGCAGGGATCTTCTTCGTGATGGCGATGGGCTCGATCTCGGTCATCGGGGTCCTGATGGCGGGATGGGCCTCGGCGAACAAGTTCTCGCTGATGGGCGGCCTCCGCGCCGCCGCGCAGCTGATCGCGTACGAGCTGCCGCTGGTCCTGGCGGCCGCCGCCGTGGTGATGCAGGCTGGGACGCTTTCCCTGGTGGGGATCGTCGAGGCGCAGGAGCGGTACTGGTTCGCGCTCACGCAACCCGTGGGGTTCGCGATCTTCCTCACGGCGGCGGTGGCGGAGCTCACCCGGCCGCCGTTCGACATGCCGATCGCCGACTCCGAGATCATCTTCGGAGCCTTCACGGAGTACACGGGGCTGAAGTTCGCGTTCTTCCTGCTCGCCGAGTACGGCGGCATCGTGGTCATGTCCGGGATCGCCGCGGTGCTGTACCTGGGTGGCTACCAGGCCCTGCCCGGGCTCTCGGCGATACCCGAGCCGCTGTGGATGTTCGGCAAGATCTTCGCCCTGGCCTTCTTCATCGTGTGGCTGCGGGCGACCTACCCACGGCTCAGAGCGGATCAGCTCCAGCGGTTCGCCTGGCTCGGGCTGATCCCGCTGGCGCTGCTCCAGATCCTGGTCGTCGGCGTCCTGAAGGTGGCGACCTCCTGATGGTGCGGGAGAGGGGCTGAGGGAGCATGGCGGTCGAGGAGAAGGACGTCCGGCGGCGGCCCGAGGGAGAGGCGCTGCCCGGGGTCGGTCTGGTCAAGGGGCTGGGGGTGACCCTCCGCTACCTGCTCCGGCGCTCGGTCACCCAGCAGTACCCGGACGTCAAGCCGGACCTGCCGGCGCGGACCCGCGGTGTGATCGCGCTCAAGGAGGAGAACTGCACCGTCTGCTACAAGTGCTCGCGCGAGTGTCCCGACTGGTGCATCTACATCGACGCCCACAAGGAGACGCACCCGCCGGCGTCCGGCGGCAAGGCCCGCTCGGTCAAGGTGCTCGATCGGTTCGCGATCGACTACGCCCTGTGCATGTACTGCGGCATCTGCGTCGAGGTCTGCCCGTTCGATGCGCTGTTCTGGAGCCCGGAGTTCGAGTACGCCGAGTACGACATCCACGAGCTGCTCCACGAGAAGGAGAAGCTCGACGAGTGGACGTACACGGTCCTCCCGCCGCCGCCGCTCGAGGTCGGTGCGGAGCCGCCCGCGGAGGAGCCGCCCGCACCCGCCGCCGCGCCGCCGCCCGCGGCTGTGCCACCGCCCGCGGCTGTGCCCACATCGCCACCGGTGGCAGAGCCCGTGCCCGCCGCGGGGGCGACACCCGCGGCACAGGGCCCCGCGGAACTGGGGGCACCGCCCGCACCGGCTGCCGAGGGCGCCGGTGGGCACAAGGAGGTCAGCCTGGACCAGGAGACCTTCGACCGGGTCCTGGCCGAGCTGCTCGAGAAGGGCACGGCCCGGCGCGTGGCCGAAGGCCAGGCTCGGCGCGCCGCGATGATCGCGGCGCGCAAGAAGGCGGCGGAGGGGTCCTGAGGTGACGTCCCAGGAGTACGCGTTCGTGGTGCTCGCCCTCGTGGGCACGGTGGCCGCCGTGCGTGTCGTGACGGCTGACAACGTCGTTCGCGCCGCCCTCTACCTGGTGGGGGCCCTCGGATCCGTCGGCGCGATCTACCTGCTGCTCGGCGCGGAGTTCGTGGGCTGGGTCCAGATCCTGATCTACGTCGGGGCCATCGTGATCCTGTTCCTGTTCGGACTGATGCTCACGAAGGCGCCGATCGGGCGCGACGCCCTCGACAACCAGAGCCGCGGCCTGGCCGCGCTCGTGGGGCTCGCGATCCTGGCCGGGCTGGTCTTCCTGATGCAGGACGCGTTCGGGTGGAACGATCCGAAGGTGGAGCTCGCCCACGCCACCTCGGAGGCGATCGGGGAGTCGATCTTCCGGCAGTACGTGCTGCCCTTCGAGGCGGTCTCGTTCGTGCTGCTCGCCGCCCTGATCGGCGCGATCGTGCTCTCGAGGAGGGACGAGGGGTCGTGATCCGTCTCCCGCTGATCCTCTTCTTCTCCGCGACCTTGTTCTCGATCGGCGTGTACGGCGTGCTGGCGCGCAGGAACGCCGTGCTCGTCCTGATGTCGATCGAGCTGATGCTGAACGCGGTCAACCTGAACCTCGTCGGCTTCTCGCAGCTCTGGAGGGACCTCACCGGACAGGTGTTCGCGCTCTTCGTCATCGCGATCGCCGCCGCCGAGGTGGGGATCGGGCTCGCCATCGTGCTCTTGATCTACCGGAACCGGGAGACGATCAACGTGAACGAGGTGAACCTCCTCAAGTGGTAGGCGCGCTCGTGTTCCAGCACGGGGAGGAGGTCGCCGAAGCGGCCGGCTCGGCCGGTCTGACCCGGTACGCGTGGGTCGTCGCGCTCCTGCCCCTGCTGTCGGCCGCGGTCACGCTGTTCTTCGGCAAGCGGACGCCGGGGCGAGGCTGGATCTACGGCGTGATCACCGTCGGCGCGGGGTTGCTGCTCTCGCTCGGGATCCTGTGGCACTTCGTCGACGGCGGGGGCACCTACGCCTCGTCGGTTGATTGGTTCCAGATCGGGCCGCTCCACATGACGCTCGGACAGTACGTCGACGGGCTGACCGCCGTGATGCTGATCGTCGTCACTGCCGTCTCCCTGTGCGTCCACGTCTACTCGATCGGCTACATGCACGGCGATCAGCGGTTCACGTGGTTCTACGTGGCCCTGTCGCTGTTCACGGCCGCGATGCTGAACGTGGTCATCGCGGACAACCTCTTCCAGCTCCTCGTCGGATGGGAGGTCATGGGGTTCTGCTCCTACATCCTGATCGGGCACTGGTGGGAGGAGCACGTCAACTCCAGCTCGGCGATCAAGGCCTTCATCACCACGCGCATCGGGGACGTCCCCTTCATGTTCGGCATCTTCGTGCTCGTCGCCGCGACGGGGTTCGCCACGTCGAACATCGTCGAGATCGAGCACCTGATCGCGGGGGACGAGATCTCTCGCGCGGTCGTGTCGATCGCGGCCCTGCTGCTGTTCGGGGGCGCCGTCGGCAAGTCGGCGCAGTTCCCCCTGCACGTATGGCTACCCGACGCGATGGCCGGTCCGACGCCGGTATCTGCCCTGATCCACGCCGCCACGATGGTGGCGGCCGGCGTCTACATGGTCGGGCGCCTGTACGGGGTGTTCATCAACGCCGATCCCTGGGTGCTGCAGTTCGTCGGCGTGATCGGCGTCATCACGGCGTTCGGCGCGGGTCTGCTCGGATTGGTGCAGGACGACATCAAGCGGGTGCTCGCGTACTCGACCGTATCCCAGCTCGGGTACATGATCACCTTGATGGCGGCCGGGCCCGCGGGCCGCAACGCCGCCTTCTTCCACCTCTTCAGCCACGCCTTCTTCAAGGCGCTCCTGTTCCTCGGGTCCGGGTCGGTGATCCACGCCTGCCACACCAACAACATGAGCGAGATGGGGGGGCTCCGGAAGCCGATGCCGATCACGTTCTGGACCTTCCTCATCGGCTCGCTCGCCCTGGCGGGCGTTCCGCCGCTCGCGGGGTTCTTCTCCAAGGACGAGCTGCTGGTGGCGCTCGAGCACGAGCACGAGTGGGGCCTGTTCGTGGCGCTCCTGATCGCCGCAGGCGTCACGGCGTTCTACACCACGCGCATGGTGATGCAGACCTTCTTCGGCGGGTACCGCGGTCACGGGCACCCCCACGAGTCGCCCGCCACCATGACGGGGCCCCTCGTGGCGCTCGCCACCGCGACGCTGGGCCTCGGCTTCCTCGGGTTCGCGGCGACCGGCGCGCCCTTCTTCGACTGGGTCTTCTTCGAGGAGCCGGAGGAGATCACGTTCGTGGTGTGGGTCGCCGCGCTATCGGTCGGCGTCGTCGCCCTCGGGATCGGGACCGGCTACCTCGTGTACCGACGCTGGCGCGAGCCCGACCCGATCGCGGCGCTCGGCCCCGCCTACACGCTCCTGGTGAACAAGTACTTCCTGGACACGATCTACTGGAGGGGCATCATCCGACCAGTCCGTGACCCGCTCGCGGCCTTCGTCTACTGGACCAACCAGAACATCCTGGACGCGGCCGTCAACGGAGCGGCCCGGATCACCCAGGTCTCCTCACGGGGGGTCCAGGCGTTCGACCAGGACGTGATCGACGGTGCGGTGAACGGCATCGGGCAGACCGCCGGCTTCACCGGCGGTCTGTTGCGCTACCTGCAGTCCGGCAACGTCCAGCGCTACGCCGCGTTCCTGTTCGCCGGCGTGGTGATCCTGGCGGTCATCTTCACGAGGATCTGATGAACGGAGAGAGGGAGTTGCGATGAACGCGTGGGAGGAGTCGGCCATCACGATCGCCACGCTCTTGCCCCTGGCGGGGGCCGTGGTGATCGCGCTGGTGCCGAGGGACAAGGACCGGGTGGTCCGAGGCCTCGGGATCCTGTTCAGCGCCGTCGCGATGCTCGTCGCGATCGCGATCGCGATCGATTTCGATTACGGGGCGGGGGCCGGCCTGCAGTTCGAGCTCAACACACGCTGGATCCCCGTCATCGACGCCCGGTACCACGTCGGGATCGACGGGATCAGCCTGCCCCTGTACGTGCTCACCTTCATCCTGACCTTCCTGTGCGCCATCTACTCGTGGCGGTTCATCCCGAGTCCCGGCAAGACCAAGGCCTTCCTCGCCCTGGTGCTCCTGCTCGAGACCGGCATGGCCGGCACGTTCATCGCGTTCGACCTGGTGCTCTTCTTCATCTTCTGGGAGCTCGTGCTCGTCCCCATGTACTTCCTGATCGGCATCTGGGGCAGCGCCAACCGCGAGTACGCGGCGATCAAGTTCTTCCTGTACACCCTGTTCGGCTCGGTCTTCATGCTCCTGGCGTTCCTGGGCCTGTACTTCAGGTCCTCGCCCCACACGTTCGACATCATCGAGCTGCAGGCGCTGGGGGCCGAGGGCGCCTTCAGCAACACGTTCCAGCTCGTGGCGTTCGGGGCGATCGCGCTGGGGTTCGCGATCAAGGTCCCCATGTGGCCGTTCCACACGTGGCTCCCCGACGCCCACACGGAGGCGCCCACCGTGGGATCGGTCCTGCTGGCCGGCATCCTGCTGAAGATGGGCACCTACGGGTTCGTGCGGATCGCCCTGCCGGTCCTCCCGTACGGCGCCGAACGGTACGCGCCGTGGATCGGAGCCCTCGCGGTCATCGCGATCGTGTACGCGGCCCTCGCCTGCCTCGCGCAGAAGGACCTGAAGCGCCTGATCGCGTTCAGCTCGGTCGGCCACATGGGCTTCGTGATGCTCGGCATCGCCACCCTCACGCCGATCGGGATCAACGCCGCGATCTTCGGGATGGTCGCCCACGGCGTCATCACGGGGATGCTCTTCTTCTGCGTCGGCTCGGTCTACGACCGGTACCACACGAGGCAGATCGCCGAGCTGGGCGGCGGCCTCATGCAGAAGCTCCCGTACCTCGGCGGTGTGTTCACGTTCGTCGCCATCGCCTCGCTCGGGCTCCCGGGGCTGGCCGGGTTCTGGGGCGAGGTGATGGCGCTGCTGTCCTCCTACGAGCCGGCCCCGATGCTCGACACGACCCTGTTCCGGGTGTTCATGATCGCGGGGGGCATCGGGACGGTCCTGACCGCCGGCTACTTCCTGTGGATGATCCAGCGCGTGAACATGGGGACCGTCCCCGAGCGATGGCGGGAGTCGCCCTTCCCGGACATCGTGGCCGTCGAGTGGGTGTCGTGGGTGCCGCTCCTCGTGGCCATCGTGGCGCTCGGGCTGTTCCCGCGCCTGCTGATCGGCGTGACCGACGGAGCGGTCGAGGCCCTGGTGGGCTTGTTCGGCGGGTAGGGGTCTCCGATGGTGCAGGCGATCGACTACCACGCGATCCTCCCGGAGCTGATCCTGTCCGGGACGATCGTGCTGGTCCTGTTCGCCGACGCGTTCATCAAGCGGCGCCCGTGGCTCGCGATGCCGATCGCGCTCACGGGGGTGATCGCCGCCCTGGTCGCCACGCTCACCCTGATCGGGGAGGACCGGTCCACGTTCGACGGGATGTTCGTCGTCGACGGCTTCGCCGTGCTGTTCAAGGTGTTCTTCCTGTCGGTGGCGATCGTGGTGCTGGCCATCAGCTACCGGTACTTCCGCGACGGTCGCGTGTACCAGGGCGAGTACTACTTCCTGCTGCTCACGTCGTTCCTCGGGTGCGTGATGATGCCCTCGTCGCGCGACCTCCTGATGCTGTTCATCTCCCTCGAGCTGGTCTCCGCGCCCGCCTTCCTGATCGCCGCGTTCCGCAAGTCGGACGTGCGCTCGAACGAGGCGGGGCTGAAGTTCTTCCTGATCGGCGTGCTCTCCACCGCCGTGATGCTCTACGGCATGAGCCTGATGTACGGCGTCACGGGGGTGACACGGCTCACCGAGATCGGCGTCGCGCTGGCCGGGCCGCTCGAGCAGGGGAAGGAGACCCTGGCCCTCGCGTCGATCCTGTTCATCGCGGTCGGCTTCGGCTTCAAGGTCTCAGCCGTCCCGTTCCAGTTCTGGGCGCCCGACACCTACGAGGGGGCGCCGGTGCCGGTCGCCGCGTTCCTGGCCACCGCGTCGAAGGCGGCGGGCTTCGCCGGTCTGCTGCAGCTGATGTTCGTGGCGTTCCCCGCGCAGTGGGAGTTCTGGACGCCGATCTTCGCGGTGCTGTCGATCCTCACGATGACGATCGGGAACTTCATCGCGCTCCAGCAGCGGCAGGCCGTGCGCCTGCTCGCGTACTCGAGCATCGCGCAGGCCGGGTACATGCTGCTCCCCTTCGCCCTCGTGTCCGCCGATCAGGCGGTGAACCAGGAGGCGTTCGCGGCCGCGACGACGTACATCCTGATCTACGCGGTCATGACCCTGGGCGCGTTCGCGGTGGTGACGGCGCTCTCCCGCGAGTCCCGAGCGCTGCCCATCTCGGACTTCGACGGACTGGCCAAGCGTGCCCCGGCCATCGCGATCGCGATGACGATCTTCATGGTCTCGCTCGCGGGGATCCCGCCGACCGGGGGCTTCTGGGCGAAGTTCCTGGTGTTCCGGACGGCGATCGACCGCGGCGGCATCGGGGTCCTGCTCGCGGTCGTGATGGTCGTGAACTCCGTGATCAGCATCTACTACTACCTGGCCATCCCTCGCGCGATGATCTTCGAGGAGCCCTCACGTGATCGGCCGTTCGCGTCCCCGGTCCTCGCCGGGGGCGTCGCCATGGTGGCGATGATCGCGATCCTTGCCGTGGGGGTGTGGCCGGAGCTGCTCGCGCACTTCCCGCCGCTCTCCACGCTCGTCGGGCAGTAGAACCGGGGGACCGGGAACGGCGAATGGTCCCTTGAAGGAGGCGTGCAGCGCATGATCGGCATCAACCGCATCAAGACCTGGATCCTGATCGCCGCGATGGGCGGCCTGTTCGTCCTGGTGGGGGGGCTCCTCGGGGGACGGCAGGGAGCCACGATCGCGCTCGCGATCGCGCTGGTCTTCAACTTCGCGATGTACTGGTTCTCGGGGAGCATCGCCGTGAGGGCCACCCGGTCCCGGCCCGTCACGGAGCAGGAGTACCCGGACCTCTACCGGATGGTCGGGGAGCTCGCCGAGGCCGGGCGCATCCCGATGCCCGAGATCTACGTCTCCGACATGCTCCAGCCCAACGCCTTCGCCACCGGACGGAACCCGCGGAACGCCAAGGTGGCCGTCACCAAGGGCATCCTGCAGATCCTCGACGAGCGAGAGCTCCGCGGGGTCCTCGCACACGAACTGTCGCACGTGGCCAACCGGGACATCCTCATCTCCTCGATCGCCGCGGCGATCGGGATGAGCATCACGTTCCTGGCTCGGTTCGCCCTGTTCTTCGGCGGGGACGACAACCGCGGGAACGCGCTCGCCGCGCTGTTCGCGTGGATCCTGGCGCCGCTCGCGGCGGCGGTGGTCCAGATGGCGGTGTCGCGCTCGCGCGAGTATCAGGCCGACGAGTCGGGGGCCCTGCTGTCTCGGGATCCGGACGCCCTGGCCAGCGCGCTCCGCAAGCTCGACGAGGCGTCCCGGCGCGTCCCGGCGCCGGCGTCGGTCAGCCCGGCCGAGGCTCACGTGTTCATCGTGAACCCGCTGGCGGGGGCGGCGGCCCGCCGCCGGGGTGGGTTCGTGAGCCTGTTCTCGACCCACCCGCCGACCGAGGCCCGCATCGCCAGGCTCCAGGAGATCGGCCGCGAGGCCGGTCTGGCCTGAGCGTCACGCGGTCGCGGCTACGTCACGAGCTCCTGGGTGAACTCCCCGAACGCGTCGATGTACCGACGGATGTCCTCCTCGGAGTGCTGGACCGAGATCGTCCACTGCTCCTCGTCCCCGGGGGTCATGAAGATGCCCCGGTTCACCATCCACGTGAAGGACGCGTAGAACAGCTCGGGGATCGTCTCCAGGAAGTCGCGGTAGTTGGTGAGCGGCTCCTTGCGGTACGAGACGCACCCCTTGGCCCCCAGGTCGACCGTGTGGGCGGGGATGCCCGTCTCGTCGATCGCGCGCTGGCACCCCTCCGCCAGGAGCGTGCCCATCTTGCCGAGCTCGTCGTACGCGTCCCGCGTGAGGACCTGCGTGAGGGCGGCGAGCCCCGCCGCGGCCGAGAGCGGGTTGCCGTTGAACGTGCCCTGCTGGGCCGCGCCCTTGGTCACCCAGTCCATCACGTTCGCATCGCCGCCGAACGCGCCGATGACCGAGCCGCCGCCGAGCGCCTTCGCCCACGCCGCGAGGTGCGGCTGGACGCCGTAGCGCTCGATCGCGCCGCCGTAGGCGATCGTGCCGCCGCACTTGACCTCGTCGAAGATGAGCACGACGCCGTACCGGTCGCACAGGTCCCGCAACGCCTGCAGGTAGCCGGGCTTGGGGACCACGATGCCGACGTTCATCATCACCGGCTCGAGGATGAGGGCGCCGATCTCGTCGGCGTGCTCGCGGAACAGCTCCTCGACCGCGTCGGCGTCGTTGAACGGCACCATGATCGTGTCGTTCCACATCGACCTCGGGACACCCTTCGAGGTCGGCTGGCTCGTGTACGCGGCGCCGCTCGAGTCCGCGGCCTCGCCGCCCACGCTGTGGCGCACGCCGAGCGTGTCCGCCTCGGGCACGACCGAGAACAGCAGCGCGTCGTGGTGCCCGTGGTACGAGCCCTCGATCTTCACGACCCGGTCCTTGCCGGTCGCGGCGCGGGCCACGCGCAGGGCGTCCATCGTGGCCTCGGTGCCCGAGTTCACCAGCCGGACCTGCTCGATGTTGAAGCGCTCGCAGATCGCCTCGGCGAGCGCGACCGTGAGGGGGGTCGTGACCGCGAAGTGGATCCCCCGGTCGGCGACCTGGCGGATCGCCTCGACGATCTTCGGGTGGGCGTGTCCGACCACGTTCACCCCGAAGCCGCCGTGGAAGTCGACGTACTCGTTCTCGTCCACGTCCCAGACCTTCGAGCCGTGGGCGTGATCCAGGTACACCGGATAGGGGTCGTTCGCCTGGAAGTTCGAAGCGACGCCCCGTGGCAGGACCTTCACCGCACGCTCGAACATCGCCTTGGACCCCGGCGTGCGCTCGAGCAGGCGCTGGGATTCCCTGTGGCCGATCTCCTCAGCGCGGGCTTTCAGACGTTCCACGTCCACCCGTACCACCTCCAATGAAGGCGAATCTACCTGTGCCAACGAGGGGCCAGCAATGTGCCGAGACGTGGTTCCGCGGGTGCGCGATGGGCCGGTCTGGCGTGCGTCAGGGCCGGAAGTTGACGAACTGGAGCGCGAGGCCGAAGTCGTGCTCCTTGACCGCCCTGATGACGGCCTGCAGGTCGTCCTTGTTCTTGCCCGAGACGCGGACCTGGTTGTCCTGCACCTGGCACTGCACCTTGATGTGGGTGCCCTTGATGAACCTGACCAGCTCCCGGGCCTTGTCCTGGCTGATGCCTACGTTCACGTTCAGGACCTGCTTGTAGGTGCCCTTGGCGGCCGGCAGGACCGGACCGACGTGGATGGCTTTCAGGCTGACCTCGCGCCGCACGGCCTTCTCCTTGAGGACCTCGAGCGCCGCCTTCAGCCGGTCCTCGGTCCCCGAGCGGATCTCGATCAGCCTCTCGTCCTGGGTGATCGAGGTGCCTGTGTCCTTGAAGTCGAAGCGCTGGGCGACTTCTCGCCGTGCCTGGTCCACGGCGTTGGAGACCTCGGGCATCGAGACCTGGGAGACGATGTCGAACGAGAAGTCGGCTTTGGCCACGCGCCCATCCTACCCAGCTGGACGCTCCGGCCGCCCTTGCTATCCTGAGCAGCGGACCAGGGAGGATGCCCGAGCGGCCAAAGGGAGCGGTCTGTAAAATCGCCGGCTAAGCCTACGGAGGTTCGAATCCTCCTCCTCCCACCGTGTGATGTCCTAAGAACTGAGGCCCCCGACATCTCAGGAGCCCGTATCGAGCGCCCTTGCGACGGCGCGACCCCTCCGGAAGTGCGCGATGACGCCGTTCACCGCGTGACCGGACCCCTCGATCTTCCCCTGATGCGCGTCGAGGACGTCCCGAGAGCATGATCAGGGCGCCCTCGGACGGGCGGCTGGTCCGGTTCGGTGGAGGCGGCCGCGGGCGGATCGCGGCCGAGCCGCCGACAGAGACCCCGGCGTCCGTGCCCCTGGGGGTTCATCCGTTCGCCGCCTCGTCGCTGCATCCCGTTTCCCGGGCATGGGTAGCGTCCCTCCGGACCTCCGCGTGACACCCACAGACCGGCGGAGGACGCAGCAGACGAAGGAGGAGTGGATGACTCGACCGACGCGCCTCATCGCGACCGGGGCGGCTGCCGCGGTCGCCGCGCTGGGCCTCGCGGCGGTACCCGCCGCGGGCTCGACCGGCCAGATCGCCGGGTTCGAGCGCGTAGCCACGCACTTCATCGACGGCGGGATCGCCGAGATCGTGAGCGCCACACCCGACGGACGGACGCTCGTGTACACCGACGCGGACGGCGAGCGGTTCGGCACGATCGACCTCAGCGATCCCACCGACCCGCAGGACGGGGACCAGATCGCGGTCGACGGCGAGCCGACGGCGGTGGCCGTGCTCGACGACGACACCGCGCTCGGCGTCGTGGCCGGAGGCACGGGCGACCGCCTCGTCGTGATCGACCTCACCGACGGGATGGTCGACGAGGAGATCGATCTGCCCGGCCAGCCGGACTCGATCGCGATCAGCCCGGACGATGACTTCGCGGCGGTGGCGATCGAGAACGAGGGCACGCTTTCCATCCCCGGAAGCCTCGCGGTGATCGAGCTGAGCGGTGACCCGAGCACGTGGTCCCCGGTCGAGGTGGACCTCACCGGCCTGGCGCTCGTCCGCTCGGACGACCCCGAGCCGGAGTTCGTCGACATCAACGACGACGACGTGGTCGCCGTGACCCTGCAGGAGAACAACCACGTCGCGCTCGTCGACCTGGCCGGCGCCACCGACGGCGACCCGACCGACGCCGTGGTCGGGGACTTCACGGCGGGGACGACCACGCACGACGCCGACCGAGTGAACGACCGCAACGTCGTGTTCACGACCAACTCGCTCGTGAACGAGGAGCGGGAGCCGGACGCGATCGGGTGGACCCCTGACGGCAACCTGATCACCGCGAACGAAGGGGACTTCCAGGGCGGGAGCCGCGACTTCACGATCTTCGCGCCCGACGGCGACGTCGTGTACGAGCCGGGCGCGGCGTTCGAGCTCGCGGCAGTGCCGGCCGGGCACTACCCGGACGGGCGTTCGGCGAGCAAAGGGACCGAGCCCGAGGGGGCCGAGGTCGCGATGTTCGGCGACCGGACCTTCGCGTTCGTCGGCTCCGAGCGCGGCAGCTACGTGGCCGTCTACGACCTGGCCGACGAGTCGTCACCGTCGCTGGTCCAGATCCTGCCGACCGGGACGAGCCCCGAGGGGCTCCTGGCGATCCCACAGCGCGATCTGTTCGTCACCGCGAACGAGGTCGAGGGCTCGCTCTCGATCTTCCGCGGCGTCGCCGGCGGGGTCTCCACCTACTCCGCGACCGACGTCGCGTCGACCGGAGCGTGGTGGTCGGCGCTGTCCGGCCTGGCTGCCGCGCCCGACGGGATGCTGTACGCGGTCGGCGACAGCGCGCTGGCGCCGGCGCGGTTCTTCGTGCTCGACCCCTCGACGACGCCGGCGACGATCGAGTCGTCGGTCGCCCTCGACCCCGTCGTCGTGAACGGCGTCACGCAGGTGATCGACCCCGAGGGCGTCGCGGTCGACCCGCGCAGCGGCGACCTGTGGATCGCGAGCGAGGGCGCCACGAACAGCTCGGGTGCGATCACACGGGAGAACCTGCTCGTGCGGGTCGAGCCCGACGGCGACATCGTCCGGGCCGTGACGCTGCCCGCCGAGATCCGCGCGCAGCAGCGGAACTTCGGTTTCGAGGGTGTCGCGACGAGCGCGAACGGCAAGACGCTGTTCGTGGCGTTCCAGCGCCCATGGATCGGCGACGCCGACGACGTGACGCGCATCGGCGTGTTCAACACGCAGAACGGCCGCTGGAAGTTCCTGCGGTACCGCCTCGACGAGGCGGCGGCGCCCACCGCGAGCCGGTGGGTCGGTCTGAGCGAGATCAGCGCGATCGACGCGGACACCTTCGCGATCGTCGAGCGCGACAACGCGCTCGGGCTGGACGCGGTCGTGAAGCGTGTCTACACGGTCGAGCTGGACCCCGAGATCGCGACGAAGGACCCGGCCAAGGCGCCGTTCGTGGCCAAGACGCTGGTCCGCGACGTGATCGCCTCGGACGGCGTGCTGCTCGAGAAGATCGAGGGGCTCGGGATCGTCGAGGGCGGGGTCTACGCGGTCTACGACAACGACGGCGTCGGCCTGACGACCTTCCTGCGGTGGGGAGCGCTGTTCGGCTGATCTCGGCGCGCCCTCACCGGGAGCGCGGTACGGACGTCGAGGGGTCCGGGGCGAAGCCCCGGGCCCCTCGTTGGGTGACGTGGCATCCCGATGGGTGGCTGGGGTCCCCGGCCTCAGGAGCGAGGCACCGCCCGACCTCAGGCTCAGCTTCCCTCTGCCGCGCTGGGGAACGGCCCAGCAAGCGTCGCAGCGAACCTGCTCGGGACCGCAACCTCGAACACAGACGCATCGTCCGAGCGGAAGCTGATCGACACCGGGTCCCCGCCCTTCAGCTTGACGTCCGGAGCGGGTCTCCTGCCGCGCTCGATCCCCGTCACGCCTATCGGCACGGTCTTCACCAAGGCCGGTCCTCCGTGGATGAGCAGGACGTCATGGACCCACAGGGCATAGGAGGTGGTGCGGGGCCACCTCTCGTCGTCGGCGCGCTTGACCTTGCACGGGAAGACACCGGGATGGCGCGGAACTTCCGCCGGCTCCACAGGGCCGCACCCAACATGCCGACGACCAGCCAGATGGGGACTCCCAGAGCGGCGAGGATGATCCAGATCATGGGAGTGAGGGTAGCCCAACCCCGCTCGGGGGGGCCTCTCGGGGGCGCTGCCCCTGGAGCCCGCTCGCCAGCGCGGACCCATCCGCTTCGCGCATGCTGCGCCCCTTGGCCACCGAGGGGGAGGGAGACCGATGGATCACGAAGCGACGATGCGACGGCTCTACGAACCGATCAACGCGGGTGACGTCGACGGGTTCGACCAGGTGCTGGCCGCCGACTTCGTCGAGCACGAAGAGACCCCCGGGCTCGCTCCCACGAGGGAGGGCGTCAAGGAGTTCTTCAAGATGTACGCGGCGGCGTTCCCCGACATGCGCTTCGACCCGCAGGACATGCTGAGCAGCGGCGACAAGGTCGTCACGCGGGCCAGGGCGACCGGGACGCACGAGGGCGAGTTCATGGGCATGCCGCCGACCGGCAGGCGCATCGACGTGCAGTTGATCGACATCATCCGGTTCGGCGACGACGGCCTCGCGCACGAGCACTGGGGTGTCTCCGACGCCTTGGCGATGATGCAGCAGCTCGGGGCCGTGCCCGAGGCCGGTCCCGCGTAGGGCTCGTCGAGCGAGCACGAGGGGAGCGAGATCACCCAGATCGCGTGACCGAGGGGAACGACGACTTCGAGGAGACCGCCCGCCGGCTGGCGGCGGACCCTACCCTGCGCGGGGCTCTTGCCGATGAGCTCTCGAGGCTCACCATCCCTCGGCGTCGCTCGGGGCCTATGCCGGAGGGCTGGTACGTGATCCGGGTGGAGCTGCTGTCGGGGGGTGGTGGGGACCTCGTCCCGCCGCCCGGTCGAGACCTGCTCACCTCGCCCCACCACACCTTCCGCCAGCTCGCCGCCCTGATCAACGTGTCCTTCGCGCGCTGGGACCTCGGCCACCTCTACGTCTTCCGGATGGCCGACGGCGCCGAGATCGGCGTTCCGTTCGAGGACGCGGACGTTCGCGACGCGGCTCGCAGCAAGATCGCTCGCCGTGAAGTGGGCGAGACGTTCGAGTACGAGTTCGATCTCGGCGATTCGTGGATCCATCGCTGCACGGTCGTTCGGACCGAGATCGATCCCGTCGAGGAGCACGGGGTGAAGCCCACGGGCCCCGTCGCCATCTGGGGATGGGGAACGATCCCGGACCAGTACGGGCGTACGACGCCCGACGGCTGAGAGGCGAGGGAAACCCGGACGCCTGCTCCGCCTCGTGGTCCTGCGAGCGGGACGCCGAGCGCGCAGGACCGGTCGACGCCGGAGAGCACGACGGCGATGATCAGCACCTCGAGCAGGAAGCCGGTGCGCCACGACAGGTGCGTGGTGATGAAGCCGCCGGGCAGCGGGCCGATCGCGACGGGATCGCCGCCGAGGCGCCGACCAACGCGTAGACCTTCTTCTGCGCGGCGCCCCGGAAGTTGCCGTGGATCAGAGACTGCATCGCCGGCATCAGGAGCGACGCGCCGACCGACAGGGGTGGCTGGAGTCGACAGGAACCTGTCACGCAGGGCGTTCGATCGCGGGCGGGTCGCTCCCACGGAGCGCCTGCCGCAGCTGGGCCACGGACGGCGCACCCTGGAGCCCATCCTCGGTGAGGTACACGCGGCAGGTCAGACCCACGGGGGCATCGTCCGAGGCGAAGGGATCCCGGCCGTCGACGAGGATGGTCGGCGAGCCCCGGAACGAGAGACGCTCGGCGTCCGCCTCCGTCTCGACCCGCTCCAGCTCGATCGGCTCACCTCCGCGACCGAGGGCCCGAAGGGCTTCATCGAGCCGCTCGCGGGCCACCTCCCAGTTGGGGCAGCCGTCGAAGTACCGGAGGGTCAGGTGCACCATCGCATCCTAGCCGCGCGTGAGCTGGTCGATGCGCGCCCGGAGATGCCGCGGGTGAGGGCGAGCGCTCATGCGGCCGGCTCGTGGTCGGGGCACTCCAGCCGGACCGAGCTCTCCCCGAAGGGGGCGTCCACGAACGCGCAGTGGTGGGGCCGCGCGGGATCCTCGTGCGCGTCGGGACGGAAGAACCGGCAGGTGGGGCACATCCGGGCCACGGGGATCCGGCCCCGCTCCTGCAGCGTCAGGATCAGCTTGACCACCGTGCGGAGCAGCCCCTCCTGCTCCTCGGGGGTGAGAGCGTCGATCGCCTCGCGCAGGACGTCGGGCCAGTCGGCCATGCGCTCGGCCTCGCGCCGACCCGAGGCCGTGAGCGAGACGGACAGGGAGCGACCGTCGGCGGCCGAGCGCTCTCGGCGCACGAGACCCTTGGCGGCCAGGGCCCCCAGGGCCTCGCTGGTCGTCGCCGAGCCGACGCCGATCTCGCGGCCGATCCGGGTCGGCGACATGGGCGCACGGGCGAGCACCGACAGGATCTGGGCCTGGGTGGGCGACAGGCCGCGGGCCCGCGCTTCGTGCCAGGCCTCGTGCTTGAGCGCGAGACCGATCTTCGCAAGACCGGTCGCCAGCCGGGCCTCGACGGGTCCGCTCGCCCGGACGAACGCGCTTGCCTCCACGCCGCTACCAGTCCTCGGCGGCGTAGGGCCTGCTCCACAGGGCCACCTGCAGCACCACCGACTTGAACCACGCCTGGTACATCGCCTCGACATCCTCGGCGACGTGGCCGCCCCTGGCCAGGAAGTCCCGGATCGTGGCGGTGATGGGATAGATGAACGCGATCAAGAACCGCAGGGGGATCTGCGGGACCGAGGAGACCCCGTCGGTCACGTTCTTCTTGGTCCGGTGGTGGCGCAGGCCGATCTCCTCCGCGTAGTCGAGCCAGGCCTGGTCCATCGGCCGCGCGCACGTGTCGAGGATCCAGCGTCCGAACCGCTCACGAACCGCCGCGAGGTAGTCCGCGTCGGGCGTGCCGTCGGGGCCCGAGAAGTAGTGGACGAGGTGGGGGTGGGAGCCCACGAACCCGTACCAGAGGTCGAGCACGTCATCGATCTGGCCTGCGAGGACCTCTCCGGCCATCTGCAGCGAGCGCTCGTCTTCCTCGCTGAACAGCACGGAGGCGCGGAGGGCCTGAAGATCCTGATCGGTGACCGGTGAGCGCGGAACGGAACCGTACGCGTACCCCGGGATCGATGCGACGTCCATCGGATCACCCTCCATTCGGAGTCCGAACTATATTCTCCCGCTGCCGGGTGGTCAAGCCTTCGATCCCCGGTCTCGCGGGGCGCTCGGTGCCGAGCCTCGCGCCGATGTTCCGAGAGCCTTCACGCAGGCGCCGCCGAAGGACAACCTGCCGCCCCTAGCGTGAGGAGGGACCGAGGTCACCCGAGAGCAGGAGGTGAAGACGGATGATCTCGCCGGGCATCCTGCAGGCCTGGATGTGGGGAACCCCCCCGCGCGTGGAGACGGAGGAGTGGTGGCGGGAACGCGCGCGCAGGGTTCGTCGCACGAAGCGCATCGAAGAGCGCCACGCGAGGTAGGCGCAAGCGTCGGCGCCGAGCCGCACATCCGCGGCTCGGCGCCATCCGGCCGCGGCGCCGGCGATCCCGTTCGCTGCTGCAAGGCGTCCCCGCGGCGGTGTCCCCGCGGCCTTGGTCGCGCCAGGGAGGGTTCGCCCGGTGCCCCCATGCCGTTCCCGCTCCAGTCATATCCGTCCGATTGCATAGGCGCGGCCGAACGCATGGGAGGAGACCGCGACTGAGGGGGCGACGCATGCGACGCACGACGGTGAGCGCCATCCTCGGGCTGCTGCTCGCGCTGGGACTCGGTACCGTGGCCCTCGCGCAGTCGGGGGAGGAGCCTGCCCAGGATGAGGTCGTCCTTCGGGTCGGCACGACCCTCGACCTGGCCAACGCCAACCCGTGGGGGGTCGTGGGCGGCTACGACTGGGGCGTCGCGACGATCCAGTACGACATGCTGCTGCAGTTCTCCAACGAAGACCTCTCGCCCGCGCCCGGCCTGGCCGAGGGGTGTGAGCCGAACGAGGACCACACCAAGTGGACCTGCTCGCTCCGCGACGGCCTGAGATGGAGCGACGGCACCCCGCTGACCTCGAAGGACGTCGCCTTCACGTACCGCTTCGTGATCGACAACGACATCTCCGCGTACCGGAGCTACTTCCCCCACAACCCGACGTTCGAGACGCCGGACGACCGCACGCTGATCTGGACGTCCGAGCAGCCGACGTTCGCGCCGGACATGCCGCCGTGGGTCTACATCACGCCCAAGCACGTGTGGGAGCGGTACGACGGCAAGGACAAGAAGGAGATCAAGAGCGCCCCCAACGTGCCGAGCGTGGCGAGCGGGCCGTTCACCCTCACCGAGTGGGAGCGCGGCCAGGGCTGGACGATGGAGAGGAACCCCTACTACTGGGGCGCGCCGCCGACCGTGGACCGCATCGAGTTCCGCGTGTTCGACAACCAGGAGGCGCTGGTCCAGGCGCTGAAGAACGGCGAGATCGACATCGCCGACGGTCTGCAGCCCTCGGTCTTCCGGACCCTGGAGGACGTCGACAACATCACGACCCAGACGGTGGTGTCGGACTGGTGGCTGAACCTGGCCTTCAACTTCGGGGGCCAGAGCAAGGACGCCGATCCTCACCCGGCGCTCGCCGACCATGCGGTCCGCGAGGCGATCGCGATGGCGATCGACAAGCAGGAGCTCGTGGACAAGGTCTACCTGGGCTACGCGAACCCCGGCGACACGATCGTCCGAGAGGCCTCCGCGTACTGGCACCTGGACATCCCGTCCGACCAGGAGTACCCGTACGACCCCGAGGCCGCGAACGCGATGCTCGACGAGGCCGGGTACGAGGACACGGACGGCGATGGCGTCCGCGAGGACCCGGAGACCGGCGAGCCGTTGTCGCTGCTCATGCCGGCATCCGATGAGACCACGGGCGCCGTCGAGGCCGGACAGCTGATCGTCGGCTACATGGACGCGATCGGCATCGAGGTGGAGCTGCAGGCGGCCTCCGACGGCAAGATGAACGACTACTGGTCCTCGGGGGACTTCGACATGTACATCTGGTACTGGAGCGGCGACCCCGATCCCAACTACCAGCTGTGGGTCTTCACCTCGGGGCAGTGCGGCTCGTGGAGCGACGGCTGCTGGTCCGACCCCACGTACGACGAGCTGTACGAGACCCAGCGCGCGATCTTCGACCGCGAGGAGCGTCGGGAGGTCGTGTACGAGGCGCAACGGTACGTGTACGAGGAGCTCCCCGTGGTGGTCCTCGCGTACCCGAGGTGGCTGGAGGCGTACCGGACCGACCGCTTCACGGACTGGACGCCCGCGCCCGGGGAGAACGGCTACCTGCTCCCCCGGGTACAACTACAACTCGCTGCTCACCGTGCGACCCGTGGAGGGGGCACCCGACGCTTCGTCCCCCGGCCTGCCCGCCGGGATGTGGATCGCGGGCGTGGCGGTGCTCGTCATCCTCGGCGTGCGCGCGACGACCCGTGGTCGCAGGGAGCGGGACCTCGAGGCGTAGGGGTGTCCGGGGGATCGGTCGGCCCATCCGAGGGGACCTGAGCCGGAGGGACGCACGTGGGGTACCGCTATGTGGTTCGTAAGTCGCTGCACGCGCTGGCCACGTTGTTCTTCGTGATGGCGTTCAACTTCGTCCTGTTCCGGGTCATGCCGGGCGACCCGATCTCGCTGCTGACCCGCAGCGAGAAGCTCACGCCCGACGACGTCGCGGCCCTCCAGGCCGAGTACGGGCTGGACCAGCCCCTGCCGAGGCAGTTCGTGAACTACCTGGGGGACGTGCTGCGGGGCGACCTCGGGGTGTCCCTGCGTTCGGCCCTTCCCGTCTCGACGCTGATCGCGGAGCGCGTGTGGGCGACGGTGCTCCTCGTCGGGATCGGCACGCTGCTCGCCACCGTGTTCGGGGTGATGATCGGCATCAGGGGGGGATGGAACCGGGGCAGCCGGTTCGACACGCGGACCCTGTACGGCTCCCTGATCCTGTACTCGATGCCCGAGGGGTGGCTCGCGATGCTCGTGCTCATCGTCTTCGCGGGGACGCTCGGGTGGTTCCCGGCGGGCGGCTTCGACACCGGCGAGACGACGGGGTTCGCCTCGGTGATCGACATCGCGAACCACCTGTTCCTGCCGTGCCTCACGCTCACGCTCGGGTACAACGGCGAGTACGCGATCATCATGCGGTCATCCCTCCTGGAGACGGTGAACGAGGACTACATCCTCACGGCGCGGGCCAAGGGGGTGCCCGACCGGCAGATCCGGCGCCGCCACGCCGTGCCCAACGCGATCCTGCCGACCTTCACGCTGATCTTCCTCAGCTTCGGGTACGTGCTCGGGGGCGCGATCGTGATCGAGGCGGTGTTCAGCTGGCCGGGCCTCGGCCAGCTCACGTACGACGCGATCAGCCAGCTCGACTACCCGGTGATCCAGGCGGTCTTCCTGATCACGAGCGCGCTCGTGATCGTCTTCAACCTGGTGGCCGACCTGTCGTACGGCTTCATCGACCCGAGGGTGCGTCATGCGTGAGCAGGAGGTCGCGCCCCGCGCCCCCGGTCCGCGCGCTCGCGCGACCGTCTGGGCCAGGCGCCGGCGCGCGATGGGCGCGCACTGGACGACGTACCGCAGGAACCGCCAGGGCGTGATCGGGGTGGCGATCCTGGCCGCGTTCGGGCTGATCGCGATCTTCGCGCCACTGCTCGTCGACGAAGCTCAGCTCGAGCCCGCCACCGCGACCGCGCCGCCGTTCCATCCACCCTCGCTCCAGTACCCGCTCGGGACCGACAACTTCGGGCGGCCGGTGCTCGGCCTGATCATCATGGGATCGCGCAATCTCGCTGCTCGTGGGCCTGACCGCGACGCTCGGCGCGAATGGTGATCGGGGCCCTGATGGGCATCACCGCCGGCTACTTCGGGGGTCGGTGGATCGACAGCGTCCTGTCGGCGATCACGAACTGGATGCTCGTGCTGCCCTGGGTCGCGCTCGCGGTCGCGCTCACGTCCGTGCTCGGACGGGGGCTGAGCAACATCATCATCGTGATCGCGATCACCTCGTGGGCCAGCACGGCACGGGTGGTGCGGGCCCAGACGCTCTCGGTGCGAGAACGGCCCTACGTCGAGCGCTCGCGGGCGCTCGGCGCCGGGAACTGGCACATCGTGATCCGGCACATCCTCCCGAACGTGATGCCCGTGCTGTTCGCGAACGCGATCCTCACCGTGGCGCTCGTGATCCTCGCCGAGACCACGCTGTCGATCCTGGGTCTCGGCGACCCGACGGCGATCTCCTGGGGCGTGATCATCGAGGAGGCCTTCAGCGCCGGGGCCCTCACCGCCGGCTGGTG
>Ga0073934_10001067_pt1 | contig 69833 bp, 70 predicted proteins | sample LarsenN4metaG_FD_76834 | JGI IMG/M metagenome (GOLD analysis project Ga0073934, IMG submission 76834) | Hot spring sediment bacterial and archeal communities from British Columbia, Canada, to study Microbial Dark Matter (Phase II) - Larsen... ...
CGGGCAAGCGGTCTCGGCCGTACTCGACGACTTCCTGGACACGGACGGAGTTGATGACTTCTTCCGTGAGCTCCTGGCTGTCGGGCGAGCCCGAGTCCATCATGTTGCGCAACAGCTCCTTGGCACGCTCGAGGACGAACTGGCGCTTGCTGATGCGCACGTCCTCGATGTTCGTGACGCGGACTTTCGCGTTGCACGGGCCGATGCGCTGGATGATTTCCAGCGCGGCAGCGATGACTGCCGTTTCGGCCTTGTCAAGCGAGCTTGGGATGATGATTTGGCCGGAACTCTTTCCGCCGCGCGCGTCGAGGTTGACCTCGATTCGCCCGATGCGGCCGGAGCGCTGCAGTTCGCGGAGCTCAAGCTCCTCGCCCAGGAGGCCTTCGGTCTGGCCGAAAATCGCTCCAATCACGTCGGGGCGGTCGACAATGCCATCGATCTCGATGGTTGAATTTACGATGTACTTAGACGATACAGGACTGATCTTACCCATGTTCCCTCCTACTCTCGGGAAGAAGCTAGCACTTCATCTATCGCCACACCAATGGTGATACGGTGAACGTGAATAACCCCTTCCTCCTGCCGCTAGAACCCGAATACGCCTTTGAAAAGGCAGGATGTGGCCTTACTTTGATTGGCCGATGACCATGAAACTGACTGACGGGTCCGTAGCGGATATGACTGATGCTTGATTATGAATTGGTGCCAGCGACACTAACTCACACGCTCATTGCACCGAAACTATCGTAAGCTCGCGTGAGCTCCTTGGTGGCTGGCTGATGGTTGCGTGCGTCTCCCCCTCATCGTCGAAACTCCGAGGGTTCACGAACACAACCCGATAAGCTCGACATATTGCCTGAAGTATATAAATCTATGCGAATTCAGCCGTTTATTTATAAAGGAGCGGGCATATATTTAAAAAGGCCTGAACGGGCTTAAGTGACATGCCCCGTATGGCCACGATGCCCCGCGAAGAGTGGAAAACGTTCGGCTCTGTCTTTGATAGGTTCACCGAGAAGCAGGTCCAGTCCCTCATCAGCAAGGGGGTCATTGACGGCCTGATTGGACCGCTTTCGATGGGCAAGGAAGCCACGGTCTTCACCGCACAGGCCGGGGAAAAGACAGTCATTGTCAAGATTTACCGGCTGTCCACCTGTGACTTCAACAAGATGTACGGCTTCATCCGCACCGACCCGCGGTTCCCGAAGCTCAACCGGCAGCGCCGAAAAGTCGTTTTCGCCTGGGCGCAGCGCGAGTTCCGGAACCTGCTCAAGGCGCGCGAAGCGGGTGCCCGCGTGCCGACGCCCATCACGCACCTTTTCAACGTCCTCGTGATGGACCTGGTCGGCGGCGAGTCCGCGGCGCAGAAGCTCAAAATCGCGCTGCCCACGCATCCCGAGGAATTCATAAGTGATTTAATCGCGCAAATGCGCAAGCTGTACAAGGCAGGGCTGGTGCACGGCGACCTCAGCCCATTCAATATCCTCAACCATGACGAGAAACCCGTCATCATCGACATGAGCCAGTCGACGACACTGGACGACCCCAACGCAAAGGAATACCTTGCGCGCGACATCAAGAACATCGCGGCGTTCGCCACCAAGGTCGGCGTTGCCCTGACCGTCGAGGAACTGGAGAAAAAAGTCAAAGCATGAGCCGACGACAAAATTGCAAGGATTGCGCGCATCAAAATCATCAAAACAAAAAGCTTTAAAATGGCACCGAAAGACTCGAAAACCATGCCGGAGTTTGCGTATACGCTGCGCATCCCGAAGGACCGCATCGCCGTGGTCATCGGAACAAAGGGCGCGGAGAAGCGCAAGCTCGAGCACGCGACCGGCTGCAAAATCGAGGTCGACTCCAAAGAGGGCGTCGTGCAGATTGGCGGCGGAGAGGCCCTGAGCCTCTACGTCTGCCGCGAAATCGTGCTCGCCATCGGACGGGGATTCAGCCCCGAGGTTGCGCAGCTGCTCCTCAAGCAGGACTACGGCGTCGAGCTCCTGAGCATCAAGGACTTCGCGAAAAACGAAGGCGAGATGATCAGGCTCAAGGGCCGCGTCATCGGCGAGGACGGCAAGAGCCGGCGCACGATTGAGGAGCTCACCGGCGTCCATATCACGGTGTACGGCAAGACCATCGGGCTCATCGGCGAGCTCGAGATGCTCCCGCTCGCGCGGAAAGCGGTCGAAAGCCTGCTCTCGGGGCAGAAGCACGCAAGCGTGTACAAATGGCTCGAGACGCGCGGCAAAGAACTCAGAAAAAAGCAATTCCTTGGTGACGAATGGCAGAAAACCCAATCGCGGTAAAACTGGCTGAGAAGCAGCGTGAGGTTTCAGTCGCTGAATTCTTCGAGCGAAACAGGCACCTGCTCGGCTTCGACAACAAGCGCAAGGCGCTCCTCACGGTCGTGAAGGAAGCAGTGGACAACGCGCTTGACGCCTGCGAAGAAGCCAGAATCCTCCCTGAAATTTCCATCGAAATCATCGAGATGGGCAACGACCGGTTCCGCGTCATCGTCGAGGACAACGGCCCCGGCATCGTCAAGAAGAACATCCCGAACGTCTTCGCGCGCCTGCTCTACGGATCCAAGTTCCACTCGATGAAGCAGTCCCGCGGCCAGCAGGGCATCGGTATTTCCGCGGCAGTGCTGTATGCGCAGCTCACCACGGGAAGGCCTGCGCGCATCAAGTCGCGCATCAGTTCCAAGAACCCTGCGCACTATTTCGAACTCCATCTCAACACGCAGAAAAACGAGCCCGAAATCCTCAAGGACGAGGAAGTCGAATGGAAGAAGGAGCACGGCACGCGGATTGAGCTGGACATCGAGGCTACCTACCAGAAGGGCGACCAGTCGGTGGACGCCTACGTGAAGGGCACGGCCATCGTGAACCCGCACGCAACGTTCATCTACACGACGCCGAAGGCAGAGCAGCTCATCTTCGCTCGCGCCGTCGAGAAACTCCCCAAGGAGCCGATGGAAATCAAGCCGCACCCGTACGGCGTCGAGCTGGGCATGATGCTCAAGATGCTCAAGTTCACCGAGTCACGGACGCTCCAGGCGTTCTTCACGAACGAGTTCTCCCGTGTCGGGCCCGGCACGGCGAAGGAAATCTGCGAAAAGGCAGGCATCCCGCCGAGCGAGAAGCCCGCGAACCTGCAGCTGCCTCACGTCGAGAAACTGATGGAGGCCATCAAGAGCACCAAAATCATCGCCCCTCCCACGGACTGCATCGTCCCCATCGGCGAGGAACTGCTTGAAAAGGGCCTGAAAAAGGAAGTCGCGGCCGAATTCTACACGTCCGTGACGCGCACGCCCGAAGTCTACCGCGGCATCCCGTTCGTCGTCGAAGTCGCGGTCGCGTACGGCGGCCAGCAGCCCGGCGACGAAACCATCCGGCTGATGCGATTCGCGAACCGCGTTCCCCTGCTCTACCAGCAGAGCGCGTGCGCCTCGACGAAGAGCGTCATCCAGACCAACTGGAAGCCCTACGGGCTGTCGCAAAGCGCAGGCTCCCTGCCCGCCGGAGCATTGACGCTCGCGGTTCACCTTGCCAGCGTCTGGCCCCCGTTCACGTCGGAAGCCAAGGAAGCGATGGCGCACTATCCTGAAATCATCAAGGAAATGAAGCTCGCCCTGCAGGAAGCCGGGCGACGCCTCGGAGCGTACGTCAACAAGAAGCGCCGCGTCTCCCTCGAGCGAGAGCGCGTCAACATCTTCGAACGCTACATCCCCGAAGTCGCCGAATCCATCGCGACTCTTGCGGGCATCACCAAGCCCAAACTCCAGCACGAGCTCGAGCAGATGCTCGCCAAGAACAAGGAGTTCATCCAAAGCAACACCGCGAAAGTGGAAGTCGAGGAAAGCGACGAACCCGAAAGCAAAATCAGGATGACCGTCAAGGAGGATGACGAATGACCTCCGATGCAAAGAAGAAGCTGGTCGAGCTGGGCCACGAGCTCGCGAAGGAAATCGAGAAGGGCAAGCAGCCCGCACTCAATGTGCCGGTCCGCGCGCTGTCCAACGTCCAGTACAACGAGAAATCCAAGACGCTGGAACTGGGCAACAAGACCGCCGAGCGATTCTTCTTCAACGTCGGCCACGTCAAGAAGTTCGTCCAGACGCTGGAAGTCGCGAAGCACGCGAAAGCGCTTTTGGACCTCGGCAAGCACGCCTCGCTACGAGACGTGTTCTACATGGCCAAGCGCACCATTCCGCATACCAACACCAACATCGTCGACGAGCAGACCGAAAGCGACAAGGCGCTTGAAGACCTCGAGCTGATAACGGGATTCTCGCGAGAGCAATTGCACATCAACGCAAACAAGAACGGCTCAGTCGCAGGACACGTCGTCATCGAGGACAAGGGCGACACGATAGACTGGTCGAAACTGGGTTCGGGAGGATGGTCCGTCCCTTCGAACGTCGAGGAAATCAAGTTCAAGAAAGTCAACGCCGACTACATCATCTACATGGAGAAGGCTGCCGTCTGGGAGCGTCTCCACGAGGACAAGTACTGGGACAAGCACCAGTGCATCATCATGTCCTCGCAAGGACAGACAACGCGAGGCATCCGAAGGCTGCTGCAGCGGCTGAACCAGGAACACAAGCTCCCGGTGTACGTGCTGGCTGACTTCGACCCGTGGGGATTCTACATTTATTCGGTCTTGAAGTTCGGCTCCATCAACCTGGCACACATCTCCGAGTCACAGGCGATTCCGCAAGCGAAGTTCCTGGGAATCACCGCGGACGACATCGAGAAGTACGGGCTGTCCAAGCACTTCATCAAGTTCAAGGATGTCGACCAGTCGCGCTTGAAGCAGATGTCCGACTATGACTGGTTCAAGAACAACAAGGCTTGGCAGCGCCAGTTCAAGCTGATGAAGCAGTACGGCGCCAAGGCGGAAATCCAGGCATTGAGCGCTCGTGGTATCACGTTCATTTCCGACAAGTACTTGCCTGAGAAGATTAAGAGCAAGGATTGGCTGGATTGAGCCAAGCTTTATAAATCGCATTCTTACTAAATTAGCCATGGCCCTGTAGCTCAGCCTGGAAGAGCGGCTGCCTTCTAAGCAGTAGGTCGGGGGTTCAAATCCTCCCAGGGCCGTTATGGAACGGAACGATTTGGGCGAGCGCTTCGGCTACGTGATGGCCGTACTGCGGTCCTCGTACAGGATTGACGTGGACGCTGACGGCAGGGTGAAGACCTATCACGTGCCAAAACAGTACAGCACGCGGCCGTTGTACGAGGGAGAGCGGGTACGATGCACGGTCGTGCAGGAAGGCAACATCCCCTTCCCCTGCGTCGAGCCTGTCCAGGAAGAGTCACTTGTGCATAAGACCAAGCGTTTCCTCAAGCTCGCATGATCAACAACCAGTTCGATGACTTGGCGAAAGTGTGCGAGAACTGCGGCACGATGATGGAAGACCGGAGCTGCAAGCTTGTCTGCCCGAAGTGCAAATGCTTCAGGAGCTGCTCGGACTTGTTCTAAGCAGTAACTTTTTATACCCTTCCCAGCCCTGTCGAGAATACGCGGAGGTACCGAAGCGGCTAACGGGCTCGCCTGCAGAGCGAGTCTTCCTGGGTTCGAGTCCCAGCCTCCGCTTTTCTCTTGTTCACGTTGAGTTCTGGAAAACAGGCGCTCCGCACTGCCGTCCCCGGGGCTATTGCGTTCGTTCCTGCAGAATCAAATGACGCCACGACAAAACTGCAAGGGACGGAAAAACCTGGGCGGCGTACGAACTATCTCTTCCGTGACTTGGAAGGCTTCTTCGGCACTTCGTATTCCCACACGAGCGTGAGCAGCTTGTACACTGCCACGGCCGCGATGATGAGCAGCAGCACGCCGATGAGTATGCGGTCGCTTGCGGTCAAGACATCCAGCCCCGCCGCAGCAAGGAGCCGCGGCTCAACGAACGTGAGAATCGATCCAATGATGCCCGCGGCAAACGCGACAATGACGCTCCATACTGCAGCTTTTGACATCACGCCTCACCCCGGATTACATATGCAAGAAGGTACATCCCGCTGAACGTGACAAAACGCACAACAGCATCGAGCCACGCGGCCCCGAAGGACAGCGCAAGCGCGCCAAGAACAGCTCCCGCGACGATGCCCGGCCACCACGACTTCAGCAGCGTTGCGAGGAACGCGAGCACGAACAGGATGACGAGCACGACCGCGGCCATCCCGAAGGACAGCGCAGCGCCATTGCCCGCAAGGGTGACGATGAACAGCATCCAGCCCCAGTGCAGCGCGAGCGTGGCAAGCGCGACCGTGACCGCGAATGAGAGCTTTTCCGTCTTCTTCAGGCGCATCACGCGCATGAACGCAAGCCAGTACGCGACGCCGAGCGCGATTGCGAACGCGGCAGCCTGGCCGAACGCGATCGTCGGAAGCGCGATGACCGCGTGGATGTAAAACGCGAGCGCCGCAACAACCGCGGAAACCGCGCCGGGAACCTTGCCGTAGCCGACAATGGCCGCCACGAGCGCGACGGTCGCGAACGTGATGATGGTCTTGATGATGAACTTGTCAAGCGTCACCGCAGTTCCCGATGCCGCGTGGAGCAGCATATCCAGCGCAAGCGCTCCCAGCGTCACAAGAACCGCGAACGCCACCGCGATAGCGAGTTTTCTCATGCAAATTTCCCTCCCGCGGGCAATTATAAGCTTATTGGTAGCAAGAGATATAAATGGGAGCGACGAGAACGGGCATATGCCCCGCATCCTTATCCAGAAGCAGAAAAAGGAATACGTCCCCGAATTGGAACGCGACATCACCATCGTGAAAGCGCACCAGTACTTTGTGCAGGATGCGACGAAGCCGTTCAGCACGCAGCACGGCACGATTTCTGTCAAGGACCTGAAAGCGAAGGACGGCTCTGTGATTAAGACCTCGCAAGGCAAGGAATTCGTCATCTTCACGCCATCGTTCATCGATTTGTGGCGAAGATTGCGCAAGCAGGCCCAGACCATCATTCCCAAGGACATCGGGATGATGGTCGCGGAAACCGGCATCAGCAGGGATTCCGTCGTGCTCGACGCAGGCGCGGGCTCGGGAGCGCTGGCGTGCTACCTCGGGCATCTCGCCAAGAAAGTCGTGACGTACGAGATTCGCGACGACTTCCTGCAAAATATCAAGGAGAACATCAAGTCCCTCGGCCTCAAGAACGTCACCTTGAAGCACGGTGACGTCACCAAGGGCGTGACGGAAAAGAACGCGGACGTATTTGTTCTGGATTTGCCGGACGCGACCGCGGCGCTTGGAACTGCCGCGAAAGCGGTCAAGATCGGCGGCTTCATCGTCTCCTACTGCACGCAAGTCTCGCAGGTCATCAACTTCAACAACGCCGTGCGGAAAGATGAGCGCCTGCTGTTTGTACGAACAACTGAGCTGATTGACCGGACGTGGGTCGTTGACGAGAACCGTTCAAGGCCTGACAACAAGGGCATTGGGCATACGGCGTTCCTGACGTTTGTGCGGAGAATCCGTTAAGCGTAATAATACTTGTTTTCCTGCTTCTGTTCCCTATCGGCGACGCTGCCTTGCTTGTTCAGTCTCGGGCGGTAGGATTCCTCGTCACGGCGGAACGTGAGCTCGATGCCCTTCAGGAAGACATTCATTCCGTTCTCCATCGGGAAAGGCCCTTCAGCACGGCCGGAGCGCGCAGGCTCGCCGGTGAACACGATGAGCCGGTGCGAGAGATAGTCCATGAAGAGCAAGTCGTGGTCGATGACAAGCACGGGAATTCCCCTGAGTTCGGTGAGCTCCTTGATTGCCTTCGAGACAATCATTCTTTGCTCGACGTCAAGATACGCGGAAGGCTCGTCGAGCAGGTACAAATCAGCATCCTTGGCGAGCGTTGCCGCGATTGCGACGCGCTGCAGTTCCCCGCCGGAAAGCTGGTTGAGCTGTTTGGTGAGCAGGGGCTTGAGGTCGAGCGGCTTCACGAGCTGCATCTCGTAGCGCTTCAGCGCGTCGCCGAGCACCACCATCACGAGCTCTTGCGAATCAGAATCGAGATACTGCGGCTTGTACGCAACCTTGATTTTATCATCTATTTCTCCCGTGTCGGGCTTATGCACGTGCGCGAGCATTTTCGCGAACGTCGTCTTGCCGATACCGTTCTCTCCCAAAATGCCGACGACCTCGTTCCTGCGGATAAGGCCTTCAGGCGCGTCGAGCGCGAACTTGCCCAATGTCTTCTTCACGCCTTTCCAGGACGTTACGGTAGGTTCCTTGCTTTCCTTGGCAGGCGGCCGCGCGAAGAACTTGATTTCATAGTCGCGGAAGCGCATGTTCTCGTCCTTGAGCATTCCCGTCAGGTAGGCGTTGATGCCTGTTCTCGTGGCCTTCGGCTGCGAAACGATGCCGTACGCGCCTTCCTTGCCGTACATGATGTGGATAAGGTCAGTCATCGCGTCAAGGATGATGAGGTCGTGCTCGACCACGAGGACAGCCGTATCTGGCGTCGCGAGCGTGCGGATGAAGTTTGCCACGCGGAGACGCTGCTTGATGTCGAGGTAGGATGTCGGCTCGTCGAAAATGTAGAGGTTTGCTTTCTTCAGGACTGAAGCGGCGATTGCGACTCGTTGGAGTTCCCCGCCGGAAAGCTTGGAGACGTCATTGTCCAGGATTTCCTTGAGGTCGAGGAGCTCGACAACCTTGTCGAACTCCTTCTTTTCATCGACCTTTTGCAGCAGCTCGCGGACCTTGCCCTGCGCAGCCTTGGCGATGAGCTCAACTTGCTGGGGCTTGTAGGATACCTTCACGTTGCCCGCGCGGATTTGCTCGAAGAATCTTTGCGCCTCCGAGCCCTTGAAGAACTTGATGACCTCTTCGAACGCGGCGTCCTTGTCCGTGCCGAGGTTGGGCTTCAAAAGCCCCGCAAGAATCTTGATTGCCGTGGACTTCCCGATGCCGTTCTGGCCGAGGATGCCGACAACCTTGCCGAACGCGGGCGTGGGCAGGCTGTAGAGCTTGAAGCCATTCAGCCCGTACTGGTGGATGGGCGTCTTGCAGAGGTCTTCGGGCAGGTTCGTGATGTAGAAGACATCGAACGGGCACTTGACGACACAGATCTGGCAGCCGACGCACAGCACGGGGTCTACCTTGACCTTGGTAAGAGGGTCTTTCGTGATGCAGTCCTTGCCTTCCCGGTTGACGGGGCATACCCTGATGCAGAGATAGTTCCCGCAGCCGATGGGGTTGCACCGTTCTTTCCTGACAACTGCGATGCGCGGCATACTGGATTTTCGCCTCGGAGGATTTATAAATCTATGCCACGACGGTTTCACAATGAAATGCGAGATTTGCTCCAATCCTGTCGGCGAGACTTTCCTGAAGAAGCCCATCGGGGCATATGTCAAGGATGAAAAAGGAAAGCTGCACCTGATATGCTTCGAGTGCCAGAAAGCGTATCCGACGAAACAGGAACAGCTCGCGAAGCTGAAGTAGGTTTCTCCGCATTCAGGCTCTCCAGCAGCCAGGGTCTCAGGCGCCATTGTCGCGTTCGTTCTTGCAGAAACCGATAACGCCACGACAAAACTGCGTGGGACGGGAACGTGTAGGGCTTGGAAAGCTTTAAAAACCGTATACGGGCAACAGATATCATTCGCCTCCGTAGCTAACGCCGAGATGCGCTCGGCGGAGCTCCGGATGCTACGCCTCCGTAGCTTAGTAGCCATAGCGGCGGTTTCGTAAACCGCAGGTCGAGGGTGCAACTCCCTCCGGAGGCTTCATGACTCGCAAGACAAAAACCCTCAGTCTTGAAGAACTCTTCAACACGCCCGAGGCGCGGCAAACGCATCGCGAAGTCGCCGAATTCATCGCGCTCGTGCAGGATTTCCAGTACGAGTCACGGAAAAGCCCGGTTCAAATCGGCCCGTGCAACGAGTATGGCCGTTAGAACAAAAATTATAAAAAATAAAATTTATCTCAGAATCCCGTTCTCGACTTCAGTCCTGCTTTCTTCCCTGACACTGTTTCCGTCAAGGTCGGTGCGCACGACGTAGTCGTAGTCCATGTCCGTGAGGGTAATCTGGTAGCCTGGCGTGATTGCCTGCAGGCAGCTTTCCTCCGGGCCTCCGAGACCCAGGCAGCCGTCCGTCCAGTCCTTCTCCTGCACGTCGATGGTGAGGAACTTTTCTTCGTCAACGTTGTACTTCTCAACGAGATATGCGCGTGCCGCAACGATTGCGGGCGTGTCGGGGATGTTGGCGATGAGCTTCATTGAGCCGTCATCGGTTTTCCTGATTTCCTCGCGAACCGCGCTTCCGTCCTCGTTCGTTCGCAACGTGAATTCAATCCCGTTCGCGACAACGACGACTTCATAGCCTGGCGTGATTGCTTGCAGGCAGCTCTCGGCGGGTCCGCCCAGTCCGAGGCAGCTGTCAGTCCATTCCCGTTCGTGGGCTTCGAGGATGATGGTGTCGTCCTTTTCAGCGCCGGTCTGTTCCATGGCGTAGCTGCGAGCAGCTTCGACTGCAGGGGGAACAGGAACGTTCGCGGGAGTTTCACTTGAGACATCCCGCACGAACGTCTTGCCGTTGGCGCGACACTGTTCAGGATATGACTCCATCACGGGGTTGCCCGCCGCGACACACTCTTCAAAACTGTTGATTTCGCTCGCCTGGCCCGTTCCCGGCACGCAGCCGGCAAGCACAAGCAGGAGCACCATTCCTGTGGTTGCGATAATGTTCATTGGTATCACCTTGCTTGTGGTAAGCGCTTGAGGTTTATATACTTCCTGAAATGTTGAGGTGAACGCCTCACCCAAACCTTTTAAAAGCCCCGTGCCTGCGGGCAATCGTGGCACTCGCGAACTTCGGCTGGGGATTCTTCGTCAACATCATTACCGGGCTCGACGATACCGTCACGCACGTTCCGGTGATCGCGAGCATCGCGCGCTCCCGGGCGGGCAAAATAGCGTTTGCCAGCGGCATGCTCGTCGCCATCCTCATCGCCATCACGCTTGCGCGCGCATTCGCCCAGGCTCTCGCGGCACTCCCACACACGCGCTTCATCGTCGCGGGGCTGCTTGTCGCGCTTGCGTTCATCGTCTATTTCCGCATCCTCCAGCCCACGAAAGTCGAACGGAAACTGCTCAAGATGCAGAAGCTCACCGCGCTGCGCGCCACCAAGCTCTTCGGCACGGGCTTCATCGCGGCCTTCGCCACGGTCATTGATGACGTCGTCGCGTACACACCGCTGTTCCTCGAGCCCAACGGCCTCGTGTTCACGATGCTCGGCATCATCAGCGCCACGATTGTCCAGCTCCTGCTCATCATCTACGCCGCAGAGAAAATAGCACGCATCCCGTACAAGGAAGCCATCGCGAGCGTCGGCCTGCTCACGCTCGCGGCCCTCACCGCGACAAGTGTTATCTAGCATGCGCAGTATTGCTCTGCGGCTTTCCGAAGCTATTTAGGAACGAGCGGAATTCTTAGGCGGACCATTGCTTTGAAGCAGTTATCATGGATGCCCTGAACTTTAGGCAACTTGCTGCGGATGTGCTTGCTCTTGTGGACGCAGATTATATTTGCTTCATTGCCGTATCTCTTAAAGAACGGATTCTTGTTGCCGTAATAGTTTTTTCGATGGTAGTACGGACGAATGTGCCAATATGCAACATAGCCAAGCTTCTTTACTTGAGCAAGTATTTCTTTTGAGTAATTCTCCGTGTTGTTCTCAACAAAAATGACAGGCTTGTGCTTAGCAATAGTCTTGGCTGCGCCTTGCAACACTTGTGCTTCCATAAGCTCAACATCAATTTTGATCAAATTGCACCTGCGCAAATTCAACTCGTCAAGAGCTATCATTGGAACTTGTTCCCCTTCTTTGTGCGCGCCTAAACGAAGCCCTCCGAAGTTCTTACTCTGCAGATAGTTCAACTGAGGGACAGTTATTCTTCCGGACGATTTTCCAACCGCGACCTGCTTACAGTCCACGTTCGTTAGCCAATTAAGCGAAATGTTTGCGCAGAGATTCTGGAATATGATGCGCTGTGGCTCAAATGCATAGACTCTTCCCTTTTCGCCCACTTTTTTTGCAAAAAATAATGTGTGCGTCCCAATATTCGCGCCAACGTCAAGCACTACATCGCCCTTTTTAATGAATCGTTGCAGCAATTTCAACTCGTCATCACACCACTCGCCGTAAAGCCCAACTGCTTTTCCGATGATGCGATCAAATTGATTATACAATAAATATCCGTATTTGTAATTCGTAATGACAAGATGCCTGTTTCTAAAGAACACCTTCTTTTGCATTGAATCACAAGTTGCAGTCGTACTTTAAAGCTTTTCGCCACAACATTTACAAATACTGCGTATACGGTAACGTCATGCCCAAATTCACCATCAAATCGACCCACAAGAACGAGCTCATCGACATCACTCAGAAGGTCCACCATATCGTCAACACAGCGGAAGTCGAGGACGGCATCTGCCTTGTCTACACGCTGCATACGAGCGCAGCCGTCGTCGTACTCGAACACTGGGACCCGAGCATCGTTGATGACTTTCTCACGCATATGGCAACGCTCGTGCCTGCCGGCAAATGGAAGCACGACAAGGTCGACGGCAACGGCGACGCCCACCTGAAGAGCGCAATCCTCGGGCCGAGCAGAAGTTTCCCGGTCGTCGAAGGAAAGCTCATGCTCGGCAGGTGGCAGGGCATAGCATTGGCGGAATTTGATGGGCCGCGCGAGCGCGAAGTGCTCGTCATCGTCACCTAATTCTTTTCAACATCATTCACAAACTTTAAATGTGGCTTTCTGCTAGAAAAAACCGACCAAGGAGGTGGGTCCGTATGTCGAGAAAGCAAAAAGCGCTTCTCGAACGTGATACCCAAACTTAGGCCCAGACGCTTCGAGAGGTTGAGAACGAGAAGCGCTCAATATTCGGGGGAGAATGATGGTGTGGGGGCGCCCCCGTCCCCTTTTTTCTTCAGCATGACGTATGCACGATATGGTCTAATTCACGTGTCGCCACATACGCCCAGTATCCCTTTTCTTCCGCCTTCCCAAGAACGTCGCACGCGTCGCTTCCGGAAACGTACTCAAGCACAAGCACCCGCTTGCCAGCTGATTTCGCCCGGTCAAGGTCGCGCTCCCAGCCTTCAGTGACGTGCGCATCCCGGCTCCTGCCGTCAACGTACCAAAGCCCCTCGATGCCGTTGCCGTCGATCGCGTCCAAATATTCAGCATCCTCGTGCAAGTCAAGCGCGTTGTTGGCATACACCTGCATCGAAGTCCTGCCCGCAAGTTCCTTAACCAACGCGGCCATTTTCTCTTCCGCATCAGGAACGCCGTTCTCCCGCCAATGGCGGTAGGTGTCAACGGTATCCAGGAACACTCCGGAATATCCTTGCCGTTCCATTTCGTCGAGCCGCTGGAAAACGATGTCCTGCCAGCCCCGCTCCCAATACTTCACGCGGTAGCTGCCCCACTGCGTGTTCTCGGGCCCGAGCCAGGAAGGATTTCCTTCACCCCACGATTCTTGCCAGTAGTCACGATAGGTCTCGGCCTCGCCGACGGAAAGGTACGCGAAGACTTGCTTTCGTTCATTGAGCTCTTGCAGCTGGCTTTCAGAAAAATCAGCGTCATCCGGATCAACCACGATGAGGTCCACGTCAAGCGCATTCAGCCCGTTGAAATTGGCATGCTGAAGCTGGTACGCAAAACGCATCCTGAAAGAATCAGCGCGTTCTTCAGTATCGGGTTCATCTTCCTTGTCATCATCGTTGTCTATGACCCGCGCCCGCGTGCGCCTGCTCTCAATCCATTCCTCAAAGCCGGTGTCCGGCTCCGGTGCGGGAGCGGCAGCACTCTGGTTCTCAACGATTGGAACCTGTTCAATGATGCGCGAGTCGAGTTTTTCGGCGCAGCCGGCAAGCAGCACGAGCACGACAAAAACGTATCTCATCACTACGCAACCGTTTCCTGCGCTTTTAAGCCCTCAGGAAGTGAGGTTCAGCGCCGCAGCGCGTCCACGGGATTGAGCCTTGACGCCTGCATCGCAGGGAATGTCCCTGCAAGGCTTCCAACGACAAAGGAAAACGCCAGCGCGCCGACGATGAGATACCAAGGGAACGTCGCCTGAATCAGCCCCGGGCCGAGCGCCTGCACCGCCACGAATTCCACGAGCTTGCTCATCCCGATGCCAAGAATGATTCCGATAAGCCCGCCCGCGAGCCCCAACAGTCCTGATTCGATGAGGAAAATGAAGAAAACATCCTTGTTCTTTGCCCCGATGGACTTCATTACGCCGATGTCTCTGGTCCGTTCGAGCACGGACGTATACATCGTGTTGGTGATGCCGATGCCTCCCACCAGCAACGAAATGCCCGCAATGCCGACCAGCACGGCCGTCACGATGTCCAGGATGGTGCCGAGCGTGTTCAGCAGCTGGCCTGACGTCTGCACGGTGAAGTCCTCGCGGTTCTCTTTGACGTCACGGAAATCGCGCAATTCGCGCGTGATGCGCTCAGCCACGGTCCCGGGGTCCTGCCCTGATACGCTCTGAGCCACGATGATGCTGACTTCGTCAGGAATCCAATAAAGATCGCGCATTGAGTCCTCGTGCATCAGGATGGTGTTATCCACCTGCGGCTGGCCGGATTTCTCAAGGATGCCGACAATCTCGAACGTCTCGCCGTTGATTTCCAGCCGGTCACGGACGCGCAATGCGCGTTCAAACTGGTCGCCTTCAGCATAATTGCTCCCCAGCACGATGCGGCCGCGGTCGTTCTGCCCCAGCAGCCGGCCTTGCGCGGCTTTCAGCCGGAACATCTCCTCGATCAGGCGCCTTCCATCCTGGTCGGAAGGCATGCTCGCCACGAACGTGAAGTCAATCCGGTCATTGAACTCAACTTGTGCGGATTTGAGGATGCGCTGCGCAACGCTCTCGACGCCAGGAACGCGTTCGACGCGGTCAAAATCATCCGTCGTCAGCCTCGCGACCGTTCCCTGCCCTGGCGGGCCAAATGCCAGCGACTTCGCCTGCACGATGATGCGGTCAGTCCCGAGCGCAGAGAACTGCGCCCCGATTGCCGTCTTCAGGCCCTGCCCGAGGCTGATGAGCGACACGATGGCCGCAATCCCGATGAAGATGCCCAGCATCGTCAGCCAGGCGCGCAGCCTTCTTTTCTTGAAGGTCGTAATCGCGAGCGAGACATAGAACCGCATCATTCGTACCTCAACGCCTCCACCGGCGGAAGCTTGGCCGCCTGGTAGGCGGGCAGCACGCCCGAAGCGACGCCGATGACGAACGCGAACAGCAGCGCCCCGACAATCAGGTACGGAGGGAAGGCCGCGCGGATGAGCGGGCTTCCGAATGCCTGCGAAGCGACGATTTCAACAAGCTTGCTCATCCCCATCCCAAGCAGGACGCCGATCGCGCCCCCGACCATCCCGAGGAGCCCCGATTCGAACAGGAACAGCGTAAGCACATCGCCATTACGGGCCCCGACTGCTTTCATCACGCCGATTTCCTGCGTCCGCTCGAGCACAGCGGTATACATCGTGTTCATGATGCCGATGCCCCCCACGACAAGCGAAATCGACGCGATTCCGATGAGCACCGCCTGGATGATGCCGAAAATCGTGTTGAAAATGGCAAGTAATTCCTCAGGAGACTGCACTTCAAAGTCCTCCTGGCCTTCTTCGACGTTGTGGGACTTGCGCAGCTCGCGCTCCAAGCGCTCCTGCACGACCGCGATATCCGCCCCTTGCTCGATGCGCACGCCGATGAAGTTCGTTTCCTCATCGTCAAGGCCGAACACGTCACGCATCGCCTCCTCGTTGATGAGCACGCCGCCGTCCGTGCCCGGGTCGCCGATGCGCGTCAATATCCCGACGACCTCAAACGGCGCGTCATTGATAAGCACCACATCGCCCAGCCGCACGCGCCGGTCAAGAATTTCCGCGCGCGCGAAATCATTGCCAATGACGGCCTTGTCGCGGTCCTGCTCGTCGAACCACCTGCCGCTTTCGAGCTCCCAGGTGCCGATTTCGATGACGAGGTCGAATTCCTGCGGGTCTTCGGGCAGTCCCGAGACGTACACGGGGACATTCTCGTCCTCGAGAGAAATAACGCCGGGCTTGAAGACATACGTGGTGGCCTCATCGACGCCCGCGACACGCGCAAGGCGCTCCTTGTCCGTCACGGTAAGCTGGGCGGCATCGGACTCGAATCCGCCAAAGCTTCCCTTCGGGGAAATGAAAATCTTGTCCGCGCCGATCTTGCTGAACTGTTCCTGGATCGCGACCTGCAAGCCCTGGCTTAGGCTCACGAGCGCCACCACGGCGGCGATGCCGATGAAGATGCCCAGCATCGTCAGCCACGAGCGCAGCTTCCGGTGCGTGAGACTCCTCACCGCATAGCGGAACGATTGTCCCAGCATCTAGTGCGACCTTCGCTTGCGGAAGCGCCGGTAGACGAACCAGCCGACCACGCCAAGCACGACGAGCACCAGGATGAACACGAATGAGCTTCCCTGCTCGACGCCTAATTGCGCGGGCGTGTACCTGTTCACCGTTAGGGAGACGCCCCTGCTGTGCTTGTTGTTGTTCGCGTCACGGTATTCCATCACCAGCGGAACCTCAACGGCGCGGTCAGCGTCTCCGGTTAGCGCGAGCCGGTATTCCGCGGTCTCGTAGTCGTCCGAATCGATCTTGCCGACGTACACTTCCGCGGGGCCGATGATCTCGAACTCGTCCGTCGGCTGCACGCGGGCGGTGAGGAACTTGATGTCGCTCACGCCATAGTTCACGAAACGGATGACGATGTTGCCCGTCTTGATCTTGCTGGACAGCTCGGTGCTGTCAACGACGACCGAAAGCTCAGGCTCGGCGCCGACGATGACGCCGACGACCTCGGTACGCGTCCTGTTCGCGCCGCTCGGGTCGAAGTAGGAGATTTCCAAAGGCAGCTTGTACGGCTTGCTCTCGGCTTCGGGGTCGACGACCAGCCGGTAGGTCAGCGTCTTCTGCTGGCCGGGAGCGAGCGTATCGATGGTCTGCTCGATTCCGCCGCCAATCGGGGTGAAGGGCAGCTCGACTGTGCTCAATCCGGCAGTCGTCGTCACCTGCGTGAGGAGCCGGAGGGAGCTCTTCACGGAGCGGAGGACGGAACTTGCCTTGTTCGCGACGGTGACTTCGACATCGAATGTCTCGCCGGGCGCGACCATCTCGGAGGTGACGGACTGGATTGCGAGGACGGCATCGAGGCGCTCGACATTCACGCTCAACTGCGCGATTTCAGGAGTGTCGAATTGGGACTTCTGCAGGCGCACCTTCAGGGGCGTCGGGCCTCCTGGCGCTGAGCCGTCAACAAGCAGCCGGAACGAGGCAATCGCCGCCGAATTCGGGCCAAGCCTGCCGAGGCTCACGGTGCGCGCATCAATGACCTTCCACGGGAATTCCTCCGCGATGGAGACGGTCACGTCGGGCGCGACAGAGTCGCCGCGGTTCTCGACGCGCAGCCACACGTCCACGTAGCTTCCCGGCACGATGGGCGCGGGGTCATAGTTCGCTGCCACGACGTACAGGTCCGCGTAGTCCGAGCTCACTTGGCTCGTGGCATAGTTTTGTGCGTATGCAGCCGGAATCACCAGCAGCATCAGCAGTGCCAACACTTTTTTCATACTAATCCCTCCGAAGTTTCTCGATCTTGACGACTTTGCCATCCTTGAGCAGGCATTTCCGTTGCGCCTTGTCGGCAAGCTCCATCTCGTGCGTGACGAGGATGAGCGTCTTGCCTTCCTTGTGCAGCTGCTGGAGCATCTTGAGCACCATGTTGCCGGATTCCGAATCAAGGTTTCCGGTGGGCTCGTCTGCGAGAATGATATCGGGATTGTTCGCGAGCGCACGCGCGATGCTGACTCGCTGCTGCTGTCCGCCGGACATCTCGTTCGGGCGGTGGTGAAGCCTGTCCGCGAGCCCGACTTTTGTCAAAAGCTCGCGTGCGCGCTTTTCCGCGGCTTCGCGCGGAACGTTCTGGAACATCATCGGCAGCATCACGTTTTCCAACGCCGTGAGCGTCGTGATGAGGTTGAATTTCTGGAAGACGAATCCGATGCGCTTTCCGCGGATTTGCGCGAGGTCAGACTCGTGCAGGTGCGCGATGTCCTGGCCGTACAGGTAAATGTGCCCCTTCGTCGGAATGTCAAGGCAGCCAATCATATTCATGCTGGTGCTCTTGCCCGAGCCGGAAGGGCCGACGATGCTGACGAATTCGCCCTCGTAGATGTCCAAGTTCAGGCCCTGCAGCGCGTTGACGCGAACGTCTCCCATCTTATAGACCTTCCAGACTTCCTTCAGTACGATGACGCTCTTTTTCACGCGGCCCTCCGCAATGTGGAGATGAGCTGGGCGAATGCCCGCCTTATCAGCCTTTTGTCCGCTTCAGAAGCCTTCTTTCCCGCGACTTGCAGGACAAGCCTGCGCGTCTCCAGCACGTCGTGCGTGAGCCAGCCGAACGGCGCTTCACCCTTCGACAGGCGCTCTCCGATGAGGCGCATATCGTCGTCAGCGGGGTGGTTGGGGGAACACACCCTGAGTTGGCCGGCCAATCTTTCAAAGACGGCGCGGTTCTGCCCCAGCAGCTCCTGGAGGGCAGCCGACCCGTCCTTGGTAATCGTGTAAATCCTCCTGCGCCCCTCTTCCTTCACGGTGGCGAGGTTTTCCTTGACGAGCGTATTGAGGAGCGGGTACATCGAGCCGGGGCTCGGCTTCCATCCGGTCTCTTCCGCGATGGCCTGCATCAGCCCATATCCCGCGAGGGGCTTCCTGCTCAGGCGCTTGAGCACCGCCAGCTTGAGGCATCCGTCCATTATCGGTTCCGATATATCGACATCGATGTGTCGTATTCAATATATCTGAATCGATACTATCTTATAAATGTTGTGCTTGCCGGCTCGTGGAAACGGGCTTTCCGCAGGAGCACCCTGCATGTCCGTCCCCGGGAGGTTTTTCGCGTTCGTTTTCGCTTAATCCGATAACGCAATGACAAAACTGCCTGGGACGGCAGAAGCGGAGGGTGCCTGGGAACTGAACGCAGTCCTCACGAATTCACGAAGGACATAACCTTTTTATAGCCCGTGCTGAGGAAAGGGCGTATGCATCCGAACGAGGAAATTGAGGAGAAGCGCCGGCAAAGGCGCATCCGCATCGTCAGCCTGTTCATCATCGGCCTGATGGTGCTCAGCGTCGGCGGCTACTACGCGGGCTCCTCGGGAGGAACGACCCAGCGCTACAATGGCGTCAAGTTCACTGCGGGCTCGAACGCGGTGCTTGCCACCATCGAGGGCGTCAGGTACGGCTTCAACTACTTCCCGTCGCAGGTCGAAGACGTCAACACGGACGCGGGCGTCGCGGCACTGCTCCAGTCGCCATTCCTGTACATCACGTATGACGCGGACTCCAACTACAGCGACGCGATGGCGCAAATCCAGTATTATCTTGGCGACGTATACAACTCCCGAGGCACCTATCCCGCGTTCGGCGCGCTCGCCAACAACTCCTACCAGCTTCCCATCGTCACGTGCGAAAACGCGACCGCGGCCGAGCCCGTTCTCGCATTCAGGGAGTCCAATGAAACAAGCATCGCGCTGCAGGACACGTGCATCGTCGTCACGGCCGAAAGCCAGGACGACCTCTTCAGAATCCAGGACAAGCTTGTCCTGATGCGACTGGGAGTGATGTCCGAATGAACGACATCGACCCGCGGCTCCACGAAAGGATGAGCGACGAGCCCAAGCCCGTCCCGACACCCGAGGTGGCACCCGAACCAGAACCGAGCTCGAAAATACTCATCTGGGCGATTGCGATCATAGGCATCCTTCTCATCGCAATCTTTGCCATCCGCGCAGTCTACAACCCGGTGCAGCGCGGCGAAACCACGACGTACAACAACTTCGAGTTCGAGAACGTCGGAGGGCTCTGGCAGACACTCTGGGAGGCCGAGCAGGGAACGCAGCTCATCGTCGCGTTCCACTACACGCCGCAGGAAACGCTGAACATCACGCCCAACGTGCTTGCGTCCTGGGACAGCCAACGGTTCACCGAGAACGCGGACGTCGTCATCGCAATCGACCCCACCATCGACTACCAGCCATATGTCCAGGTGGCCGCCAGCGAGCTTTCCTTCAAGATGCGCTCGCTCGGCAACGACATCAGCGCAGGCTACACGAGGAACGCAACCGGCGACTTCCCCGAGCGGGATGTCGTGAGCTGCAAGACTCCAAACCGTTCGGTCATCATTATCCAGGACGTCAACGTCACCGCAGGAGTGCAGCTCCAGGATACGTGCGTCACGATCTACGGCTACCGGGAGGAGCTCGTCAGGGCCGTTGACCGCTTCCTCTATTCCGTCTACGGCATCATCCCGAGCCTCTCCACGACCGAATGACCGAGCACTACTACACGAAAAATCCGAAAGGGCCGCTCGTCACGAAACGCATCAGGGCGCGCCTGCGCAACGAGGAATTCACGTTTGAAACCGGCTCGGGGACATTCTCAAAAGACAAGGTCGACACGGGCAGCGCGCTGCTCATCAACGAAGTCACGTTCCAGCCCGGCGACCGAATCCTGGACCTCGGCTGCGGCTACGGCCCTGTCGGGATCGCAGTGAAGAAAACCTGCCCGCAATGCACGGTCGTGATGACGGATGTCAACGAGCGCGCGGTGAAACTCGCCAAGGCCAACGCCAAGCTCAACGATGTCACGGTTGACGCCCGCGCGGGCAACGAGTACGAGCCCGTCAAGGACGAGCTATTCAACGCGGTGCTCCTCAACCCGCCGCAAACGGCAGGCAAGGAGCTCTGCAACCGGCTCATCGCCAACGCGAAATCACGCCTGTACACCAACGGCTTTTTCTGGCTGGTGGCGCGCCACAACAAGGGCGGCTCCAGTTTCGAGGAAAAGATGGAAGAAATCTTCGGCAACGTCGAAACGATTGCGCGGCAGTCGGGATTCCGCGTCTATCGTTCCAAGAAAACGGTCTAGAGCTCCTGCAGCCCGCCCTGCTCGGTATGCGCGACAAACCTGATGCCGATGCCCATCTTCAGGAGCGCGGCAAGCAAGGCCATATGCTCCTTGCCCGAGCCGGAAATGAAATTCACGCCGACTTCGCTTGAAACCTTCCCCTGCAGCGCGTTCTGGATGTCCAGCGTCAGCGAGGCGATGTCCTTGTTGTCATCAATCGGAATCACGTGCACGTTCTGCTTCACGTTCTGGAACTTCTGCGCGAAAAACGTCGGGGCGAGGAGGAAAACGTTGTTCCAGGACGGGCTCTCGACTACCTTCATCAGGGGCGCCCAAGTCCCCTTGCCGCTGCTCAGGAATGCAACTAAATCAGCCATGCATTTTCCCCGGTTTCCGACGTATTTAAGCTTTTTCGCATACGTTTATATCGCGGGAAGCGCTCATCCTTGCAATGCTCTCGGTCATTTACTCTTCAGACACGGTTGACGGCATATGCGCAGCCGCGTGCGTGATGCGGGGGCTGCGCATCAAGGGCTTCTCCGCGCGCTTTGGCGGGACGCTCTCGCCTGAAAACCCCGAATCCCTGCAGGACCTTGCCAGCCAGGCCAACTCAGCCGTGTTCATAGTCGACTATCCGCCCGAGAATATCCCGGACCTTCCGCAGTTTCTCAAGAAAACAATCTCGAAGTGCACGCTCGCGTACTGGAACTTCACGCAGCCCCAGCAGCCTGAGACGCTTGCGCTGCTCGGCGTGGTCAAGCGTGTCGATTACGCGGAAGTCCGCCCCGGAAGCTTCCCGCGCGACAAGGCATGCTCAACCGAACTCGCGGCATTGCGCTTCATCCCCGGCGACCCCGTCGGCAGGCAGCTCGCGGCCCTCGCGACGGATATCAAGTTCTGGCTCCGGCAGGACGAGCGCGCCACGAAGCTCGCGGACCTCCTGCCCTCCGGGTTCGACAAGCGCGCAATCATCGATTCCCTCTCAAAAGGAGTGATGTGGGACGACCGCTTTGAGCGGGCGCGCAACGAATACCTCGAAAAGAAGGCACGGGCCCTTGACGACCTGATGAAGCGGCTCACCATCAAGGAAATCCTCGGCAAGCGCTACGGCTTCTCGCTCGCGCCCTCGCTCCTAAGCACGGCCGACGCGTGCCAGCATATCCTTGACCGCCACGCGGGCGTGGACATCGCAGTTGGAATCTATCGCTCGGGAAAAATCGCGTTCAGGAGCCGCGAAGGAACTGACGTCGACCTCGTCAGGCTTGCGAAACAATTCCAGGGCGGCGGAAGGAAGTACGCGAGCGGCGGACTCTTCACTGAGCAGCCCGTAAGCGTTGAGAACTGGGAGCAGGTAATCTTTGCGCTTGACAGAAAACTGAAAAATTATTTTCTCAGCTAGCGACTTTCACGAGCTTGATCTTGAAGTGCAGCGTCTTTCCGGCGAGCGGATGGTTCAGGTCCAGCTTCGCTGAGTCCTTGCCGACTTCCTCGATGCGCGCCATCAGGCGCTGGCCTCCTGGACCCTGGAGCGTGAGAAGCATTCCCTTCTTCAACTCCACATTCGGCGGGAACTTGTCCTTCGGAACATCGTGCACGAGTTGCGCGTGGTGCGGGCCATATGCCTGCTCCGCGGGGATGTCGAGCTTCTTCTCATCGCCCACTTTCATTCCTTCGATGCCGTTCTCGAATCCGGGAATGACCTCCCCGGTGCCGAGCTTGAACGTGATAGGGTCCTTGCCCTCGGACGAATCGAACTGCGTTCCGTCGTCGAGCGTGCCGGTGTAATGTACGGTGACTGTGTCGCCTTTCTTCGCGATTTCTGACTTTGCCATGCGCAATTTACGGTCATCGCCACTTTATAATGTTTGCCATTTCCAGAAGTTTTTTATAATGTAATCCGCAGAAACCCCACATGTTCTTCACCATCCGCGAGCTATTCGACGTGCTCTTCATGACGGCGGGCGTGGCGTTCATCTTCATGGACATTTTCAAGGTGCAACGGCTCGCGGGCGTGCAGTGGAAGGCGTTCCTCTGGGCCGCGCTCGTGACCGCGCCAGCGGTGATTCTCCACGAGCTCGCGCACAAGTTCACCGCGATGGCCTTCGGGGCGGAGGCGACGTTCCACGCGGCGTACCTCTTCCTCGCGTTCGGCATCTTCCTCAAGCTTATCCGGAGCCCGTTCATCTTCTTCGTGCCGGGCTACGTCACGATTCCGGCGGCGCTTCCGATGATTCCGATGGCGCTCACAGCATTTGCCGGGCCCGCGCTCAACGGTATCCTTTATCTTATCTCGGTGTTCGTGATGGAAAACTTCAGGATGCAGCGGCGCGGGCGGATTTTCTGGTTTGTCACGCGCAGGATCAACGGGCTGCTGTTCATCCTGAACATGCTCCCGATTCCCGGATTCGACGGGTTCAAGGTTTACACTGCGTTGTTTGGGCTGCTCTAGGCGTTCACGGCGAAAATCTCCGCATTCGCACCCCGCACGTTCTGCCCAGGGACGTTTGCCGCGTTCGTTTCTGAATTGTCTGATAACGAAACGACAAAACCACTCGGGACGGGAATGTGGGGACGGCAATCCAAGGCAGCACTTTTCTTCCTTACTAGGAGTGGCTCAATTCACGTTTCCTGTCTACCAATTGCACCATAACAATGCTTAAAAATCACAAAATTTTTTGGAAACCGTGCACCAGACCAAGTTCATCGTTGTCACGGGCGGCGTTCTCTCGGGATTAGGCAAAGGAACCGCGACAGCGGCCATCGGCAGGCTCATCAAGGGCAGCAAGAAAATCGTCACGGTCAAATGCGACGGCTATCTCAACGTCGACCCAGGAACGATGAACCCGGTCGAGCACGGCGAGGTGTTCGTGCTGCACGACGGCGGTGAGGTCGATATGGACTTTGGCCACTACGAGCGCTTCCTTGACATCAACTGCAAGTTCTCCTGGAACCTCACCAGCGGCAAAATCTTCAACTCAGTCATCCAGCGCGAGCGCAAGGGGGATTTTCTTGGCAAGACCATCCAGATTTTCCCGCACGTCGTCAATGAGGTCAAGCTGTGGTGGAAGCGCATCATCGACGAGGAAAAGCCCGACGTGATGATGATAGAAATCGGCGGAACCGTCGGCGACATCGAGAACTCGTGGTATATCTGGGCCGCGCAGCAATTGCGCAAGATTGTCGGCCCGGACAACGTCTTCTACATCCATCTCACGTACGTCCCGTTCCTTGACAATGTTGGCGAACCCAAGACCAAGCCCGCGCAGCGCGACATCGCGCAACTCCGCGAGAAGGGCATCACGCCCGACGCAATCATCTGCAGGAGCAAGATGCTCCTCTCCAAGAAAATCAAGGACAAGCTCGCGATGCTCTGTGACTTGGAGCCCGAGCAGGTCATCAGCGGCCGCGACATCGGCAACATCTATGAAATCCCCCTGATGTTCAAGCAGGAAGGGCTGCTCAAACTTATCGACGACAAGCTCAAGCTCGGCGAACAGGAGCTCGGCATCTGGGAAACGCTCGTCAACAACCTCCGCACGCCGCAGCGCGAAATCACCATCGCCATTTGCGGCAAGTACACGGAACTACGGGACAGCTACGCGAGCGTCATCGAGGCGCTGACACACGCCGGCGCGCACGTCGCCGCGAAAGTCCACACGCGCTGGATAGAAACGACCGACATCGAGGAAGGCAAGCTCACGCCCGCAGCCGCGCTCGCAGGCGCCGACGGCGTGCTCGTCCCCGGCGGATTCGGCGGGCGGGGCGCGGAAGGCAAAATCTCAGTGATCCAGTTCGCGCGCGAAAACAAGATTCCCTATCTTGGCATCTGCTACGGGCTGCAATTGGCGGTCATCGAGTTCGCGCGCAACGTCTGCAGGCTTCCGGACGCGAACACGACGGAAATCAATCCCGGCACACCCCACCCGGTCATCGACATACTTCCCGAACAGCGTGAAGTCTACCTGAAAGGCGGGACGATGCGCCTCGGCGCGAGCAAGAACGACATCAAGCCAGGCACACTCGCCGGAGCGCTCTACGCAAATACCCAGGAATGCTGGGAGCGCCATCGGCACCGGTACGAAGTCAATCCTGACTATCACGCGCGACTCGCTGCTGCAGGAATGATTCTCAGCGCGACCTCTCAGAACGGGAGGATTGCAGAGTTCATCGAAATTCCCAACCATCCTTTCTTCTTCGCAACGCAAGCCCATAACGAGCTCACGAGCCGGCTCGAAAAGCCGAACCCCGCGTTCTCGGGCTTTGTCCGCGCGTGCTGCAAGCTTCCGCCCGTTCCCATCCCCGAGGAAATCCATAAGTAATATAAGCAGACGTCAGGCTAGCCCAGGCACCGCGAGGAGAGTACTATGAACGTCGGAGTCATCGGCACGGGGTACGTGGGGCTTATCACGGCAGTCTGCTTCGCGCGTAAAGGGAATTCTGTCACTGGGTTTGACACGGACACGCGAAAAATTGAGGGGCTGAACGCCAAACCGAGAATCACGCCCATTTACGAAGCCGGACTTGAGGATGCGCTCAATGAGACCCTTGGCAAGACCCTTGCGCTCTCCACGCGGCTGGAGGACGCCGTCCGCGGAAAGGACGTCATATTCATTGCGGTCCCGACACCACCCAAGCTGGACGGCAGCGCAGACCTCTCCTATGTCGAAAACTCTGTGCAATCCGTCGTCAAGCACCTTTCCGGCTACGCCACCCTTGTCCTGCGCAGCACGGCTCCTGCAGGAACGGCTGACGCGATGAAACTCATGGCAGAAAAATACCATAATGGTCACGATTTTGATTTCGCGGGCAATCCGGAATTCCTTCGGCAGGGAACCGCGATTGAAGATTTCGAACATCCGGATCGCATCGTCATCGGCACCGAATCGGAACGCGCCGAATCCTTGCTTCGGAAACTCTACGAACCATTTGACCGCCCCATCTACAAAGCGGGGCTGCGCTCGGCGGAAGCGGTCAAGGTTATCTCCAACACGCTCCTTGCCCAACGGGTCGCCGACGCCAATTTTGTCGCGAGATATTCCGACGCGATAGGGGCTGACCAACACGAAATTCTGCACCTTGTCGGACAGGACAAGCGCATCGGCAGTCACTTTCTGGAACCAGGGCCGGGATTTGGAGGCTCGTGCTTCCCGAAGGATGTCGCGGCTCTTGTCGCGGAATGCAGAAAGCTGGGCGTCAAGCACTCGCTCATTGAGACCATCCTCAAGGACAACCATGACCATATGCTGTACGTCGCGGAACAAACCGAACGGCTCTGCGGCGAGCTGCGCGGCAAGACTGTCGGCGTGCTCGGGCTCGCGTTCAAGGCAGGAACGGATGATATGCGTGAAGCGGTTTCCATACCTATTATCCGGCATTTGCAGGGGCGCGGGGCGCGCATCCAAGCATACGACCCGCAGTCGATGGAAAAGGCAAAGCCGCATCTCCCGGACATCACGTATTGCGATAAATCCATTGATGCGGTACGCGACGCCCACATTGCCCTGCTGCTGACCAACTGGCCAGAGTTCAAACTGCTTTCTCCCCAAGCAATGCGGAAGGAAATGGAGTCTCCGGTAGTATATGATACCCGTAACGCCTTGAACGGCGCCCTTTTCAAGAAAGCCGGACTCATCTACCGAGGCATGGGGCGAAGATAATCTTTATATACCGACCTGGGGCAAACCCCGCCTATGGGCATAAAATCGGTGTTGAAAGGCCTCTACGAGACCAAGTACAAGGCAGTTCTTCTCGTCACCCTGCTCCTGATTCCCGCGGCGTTCGGAATCCTCCTGTACAGCAAGGCCACGACAGGGGAGTATTTCCAGAAAGGAGTTTCTCTGAAGGGCGGCGATACCTACACGATTCCTGTCGACCAGTATGTTCCCGTCGAGTCCCTGCAGGACCGCCTCAGTTCACGCTTGCCGAACGCAGACCTCACCGTGCGCGGTATCAGCGAATTCGGCAGGCTCACCGGCATCACGATTGAAGTGGCCGACGCAACCGAAGAGGAAGTCATCTCGTCACTGCGGGCAGAAGGCATCAGGATTGAGGATGGCTCGTACAGCAAGGAAAGCATCGGCGCGTCACTCGGAGCAAGCTTCTTCCAGCAGCTCACTATCGCCATCATCTTCGCGTTCTTATTCATGGCAATTGTCGTTTTCATCACGTTCCGTAGTCTGCTCCCCAGCATGTTCGTGATCCTTGCCGTCTTTTCCACCATTCTCCAGGCGCTCGCCGTCACGAGCCTCATCGGCATCAAGCTCAGCACCGCAGGCATCGCGGCGTTCCTGATGCTCATCGGCTACTCCGTCGACACGGACATCCTGCTCACCACCCGCGTCCTGCGCAGGAAAGAAGGAGCCGTGATGGACCGCGTCTACAGCGCGCTCAAGACAGGCATCACGATGACGCTTACGGCGCTCGTCACGGTCACGCTCGCATACTTCCTCACCGACAGCGAAGTCATCAAGCAAATCATGCTCATCCTTACCATCGGCCTTGTCTTCGATCTCATCAATACCTGGGTGCAGAACGTCGGCATCATCCGATGGTACCTTGAACGAAAGGAGCGTGCGCGCAATGGGTAAGGCGAAACGCATCCTGACGAACTGGAGAGTCATCGTCCTTCTCATCACCGTTCTCCTCGCGGTCTGGGCAATTCGTCCCAACCCGTGGGCTGACGGCGTGATGATCCGTGCGGTTGAAAAGAACAGCTCGGCGTCAATCGCGGGCATAGAAAATCCCGCATCCGCAACGCAGCCCCTCGACCGCGAACGCATCCTGAGCATCAATGGGCAGTCAGTATCTTCCGTACAGGAGTATTATGACGCCGTCGGCCAGTTCCGCATCAACCAGACTGTGCAGCTCACCACGACCAAGTTCAGTTACGTGCTGAAGGTCCAGCCCGAAATTGAAACCATTGAGCTTAACGAAACGGAAACGCGCATCGTTGAGGAGAACGTCAACGGCACGCCCGTCAACCGCACCATCACTGTTCCCAAGACGCAGAGCAAGGTTGTAGGGCCTGCTGATATCGGCTTGACTGTCGATGAAGCGCCCGTCACGAACCTGCGCAAGGGCCTTGACCTTCAGGGAGGAACGCGCGTCATCCTCGCGCCCGAAGGAAATGTTTCGGAAGAAACGTTCGGGCTTGTCGTCGACAGCCTCAACCAGCGCCTGAACGTGTACGGCCTGAGCGATATCATCATCACCACGATTGGCGGCGCGCTCGGCCAGCAGGAGCTCATCGTCGTCGAAATCGCAGGCGCCACGGTCCAGGAAGTCTCTGACCTCGTTTCCCAGCAGGGCAAGTTCGAAGCCACCATCGGCAATGTCACCGTCTTCCAGGGCGGCAACAATGACATCACGTACGTCTGCCGCACGGCAGAATGCTCCGGCCTTGACCCTCAGAGAGGCTGCGCACCGGTTGAAGGCGGCTGGGCGTGCGGCTACCGATTCCAGATCTCCTTGAGCCCCGAAGCGGCGCAGCGCCAGGCAGACACCACACGCGGGCTTTCCGTGCTCGGCACCGGAGCGAACCGCTACCTCTCGGAACCTTTGAACCTCTACCTTGACGGCGAGCTCGTGCGCTCCCTGAACATCGGCGCGGACCTCCGCGGCCAGGCCGCAACGGAAATCGTCATCACCGGAAGCGGCGCGGGCATCAGCCAGGACGAGGCCTTGACAAACACGTTCCAGGACATGAAGACCCTGCAGACCGTGCTCATCACGGGTTCCCTGCCGGTGAAGCTCGGCATCGTCAAGATCGACAGCATCTCGCCCTCGCTCGGCTCGGCATTCATCAAGAACGCAATCCTGCTGGCGTTGATTTCTACCGCAGCAGTCGCGATCGTGCTCACGTTCGTCTACCGGAGGCTCACGGTCGCAATACCTATCATCATCACCGCCATCTTCGAGGTCACCCTTGTCCTGGGCATCGCGTCCGTGCTCCGTTGGCAGCTTGACTTGGCAAGCATCGCGGGTTTAATTATCGCGATTGGCACTGGCGTGAACGACCAAATTATCATCACGGACGAGGCGCTCCGCAAGGAATCCTCGGGCGCCAACAGCTTCCGTGAACGCATCAAGCGCGCGCTCTTCGTCGTGCTCGCAGCATACTTCACCAACATCGTCGCGATGCTCGCGCTGTGGTTCTTCGGAGCAGGATTGCTCAAGGGCTTTGCCGTCACGACGATTCTCGCGGTCACCGTCGGAGTCCTGATTACCCGGCCCGCGTACGCGGCCATCGTGAACATCCTTGTCGAGGAGTAAATGACCAGCGTCACGAAGAACTGGGCGTTCGGGCTCATCTTTCTCACGACGCTGATGACGACGCTTGCGCAATTCTTCCTCAAGACTGCGGTCCACGACAGGCCTATCCTGCTGATTCCGCTCGCCGCAGGCGTTGCGCTGTATGGTGTTGGTTCGGCGCTGATGATTCTTTCATTCAAAGGCGGACAGGTGTCGCTGCTGTATCCCATCACGGCCACGAGCTACATTTGGGTCGCGCTTATCTCGCAATTCTGGTTTGGCGAGGATGTTCATGCGCTGCGATGGGTCGGAATCGCAATCATCATTGCAGGAATCACCCTCATCGGGCTCGCAAACAAGCAACACAAGGGCGCAGAGCACGCCCCGGTGGCATGATGGCGGAAGCGTGGGCACTCGGCCTCATCTTGCTGGCGACCTTCATCGGCTCATTCGGGCCTATCTTCCTCAAGCGCGCGAGCGACAAGCTCAACCGCGAGGCTTTTTCAGGTGTTAGCTCGCTCATTCGTGCGACCGCAGGCAACTTTTCGTTGGTAGTCGGGCTGTGTTTCTACGGCGCGAGCTTCATTCTCTACATGATTGCGCTGAGCGCGAGCGAACTGAGTGTCGTGTATCCCCTTGTCTCGCTTTCATACGTGTGGGTTTGTTTGCTCAGCGTGGCGATGCTCAAGGAACGGATGTCCCGGCAGAAGTGGGTGGCCATCTTCTTGATCATCCTCGGCGCCACGATGGTTGGCTTGGGGAGTTAGTTCTGCATACCTGCACTTCCCGTCCCAGGCAGTTTTGTCTTGACGTCGTTCGTTTCAAATAATTCCAAAACGAAAATAGCCCCTGAGTGCCTGGCTGCCTCAGACCCTGTACGCGTTCCCTGCACATTTATATACGGCCCCAGCCACGTTCACCTTATGAAAAACGAGGTGTCTTCGCTTGAGCTCCGCCATCTTGTCGTGGAACTGCAGGCGCTGGTAGGAACGCGCATCGACAAGGTCTACCAGCCCGGCCCAAGGACGTTCCTGTTTTCGATACGCAAGACTGGCGAAGAAAAGCGGCTGGTGCGCATCGAACTGCCGAAATACCTTTACTTCACCGCGCTGAAGGAGGAAATGCCGGACAAGCTCTCCGGATTCTGCGGGCTGCTGCGCAAGTACGTCGAAGGGAAGGCAATCACTGCCGTTGAACAGGTCGGGATGGAGCGCATCGTGAAGATTTCCCTCTCCACGCGCGAAGAAAGCCTTTCGATGTATCTCGAGTTCTACGGCAAGGGCAACTTTATCGTTTGTGAAGCCGACAACAATATCATCGGCTGCCTTGAGCCTATCGTATTCAAGGACCGCGTTGTCAAGCCGGGCGCATTTTATGAAGTCCCGGAACGCTCAAGCCCGGAAAGGCTCGAGCTCGAAACGTTCACAACCTTGCTTGAAGAATCAAAACAGGAAAACGTCTCGACGGCTCTTGCGGTCGACTTGGGAATTGGAGGGCTCATCGCGAATGAATTGTGCGCACTCGCAGGGATTGCGCCCGGCAAGCAGGCATCAGTGGCCGAGATTGAGAAACTTTACGTCGCCTGGCAGACAATTTTGAAGCGCAAGCCAGCGCCGGTTCTCGTCATAAAGAACGAAAAGCCCGACGAAGCGCTGCCGTTCCTGATGAAGCAGTTCGAGACTGCCAAGACTGTTTCGCTCAAGAGCATAAGCGAAGGGCTTGACAAGCTGTTCCTCGCGCACCACGAGCAGAAACCCAAGCCGACCAAGGACAAGCAGACCGCGAAGCTCGTGACCATCATCACGATGCAGGAGCAGAACGCCAACAAGCTCGAAACGCAGGCCGCTGAAGAACAAAAGAAAGGCGAATTCATTTACGAAAACTATCAAGAGGTCAAGGCAATTCTTGACGAACTGCAGGTGCAGATGAAACACCACTCGCTCCAGGAGCTGCAGGAGAAATTCAAGGGGCACAAGAACGTAAAAGAGATACGTCCCAAAGATGGGGCTGTGGTGTTGGAGTTTTGAATTCTCGCAGTCCTGCGCTTGCCGTTCCCCGCATCTTCCGTCCCAAGCATTTTTTCCGTTGCGTTATCTGATTCAGAAGAAACGAACGCAAAAATGGCCCGGTGTTGAACTGCGCGGAGATCATGGCTTACGCAAGCCGCCGTTGGTGTGCGTACAATCGCAGAAGGAGTGCAGCTTTCTTTCGTTATGAAAAAAGGTAGACAGCTTACCGGAGTTCCCGCGTATCGCAGTACAGACCGGTACGGATGCTGGTTTAACTGCCGTGTTCGAATGGGAACGGGTGGAACCCAGCCCCTTTGGCCGTCCAATACCTAGAACCCCGTCACCCCTTTATAAAGCTTGCGGAAATTTGGTTACTCTCGCATAAATAGAGCTCTGCATTAGGCAGGGGTATGGCAGTACGCAAAGACTACGTGCGCGAGGACACGCCCCTGGATGACCCCGCAATGCCCCTGCGCAGCCAATTCGAGCCGGTCCATATGAAGGTCAAGAATGGCATCGAAATCGGGTTCAAGCTCGCGCTGGGCTTCTGGCTCTTTTCAGTCATCTTCTGGGCAATCCTGGCGGCAGTCTTCACTTGGGCCGGCGTGAACGTCCCGTTCTTCCCGCGCTTCGGTTAAGGCGGACGCGAGCGAATTGGATGGTAAGCAGCCCATCCGGCTTCCGGACCTTGTCCGTGATAGGCAGCACTTCGACCTTGAACTTTCTCCGGTTGATTGCGTCGACCAAAGGCTTTGCGCCTTCATCCGTGCGGTTCCAGTAGTCATCAAAAATCACGACCGTTTTCGGGCCGATGAATGGCTGCACGTTCTCCCAGTCCTTTGCCACGCCCTCGAGGCTGTGGTCGCCGTCGATATAGATAACGTCCATCACCGGCAGCTCCTTCGCCGCTTCCGGAAGCGTCGTTTCCGTCGGCCCCTTGAACAGCCTAACCTTGGCGCCGGTCTTTTCCAAATCCTTCTGCACCACGGCCATCTTCGGCGGGTTCTTCGCAACTGCTTTCTTGAACCGCTCAGGAGTCATTTCCTCGAACAGGTCGAACCCATAATACTCGACATTGTTGCCGTGGAACCGCTGCGCCGCGCGAATCATCTGTTCAGCCTGCAGACCGGTCCAGACGCCTATTTCCAGAATCCTGCGCGCCTTCGTCTCACGGATTGTCTGCCCGAGATACAAGTACCTGCGGAACAGCCGAGGCCGCAAGGTTCGGAAGTATGCCCGTTGCGCCCAACGCGGAAAATTGTCGACGATACCCATACGTCCGCGGCTCTGATTCGCGTATATAAATTTATGGACGGGTCCAGAATCCGTACACGCCCAGGAGGAAGATGTACAGCAGCGCGATGAGGTGCTGCGTGAATCCCGCGACAACAGCAACTTCAGGCGCGATGCCGATGCCGATGAGCGCGATTGTCCAGAACGCTTCGGTCGTCCCGAAGCCGGCGATGCCCTGGATGGGCAGGCTGGAAAGCAATGACGAAACCGAGGACGCCAGCACGACCAGGACGAACGACTGCGTGACGCCGATGCCCGAGAAGATCAGGAAGTTGACCGTGAACAGCAGCAACCAAACGCCAATCGAACAGGACAGCGCACCGACCACCGGCTTCCAGGATTTCACGACGTGAAGGCTATGCAGCGTCTCCTCAGCCTTCGCGAGAACCCAGGTCGCGACCTTGTTTCCCTTGAGGCCCAGCAGCTTGACAACGGCGTTCAGCACTAACACGGTCTGCGTACTGAACACGACCATCAGCAGGAGCAAAAGGACCACTACGGCCACAAAAATGAGAGCGGGGAGCCGCGCCTGCAGGACAAAATCAGGGAGGTCGGAAACGAGCACCGCGGCAAGCGCGAACAGGATGCCCATCGCCAACAGGTCAAAAATTCGCGCGAGTGCGAGAGTCCCAACTCCTGTACCAACGCTTTGCCCGCTCTTCTTGAGCAAATAGACGTAGCTCAGCTCGCCCGTGCGTGCCGGAAGCGCGTTCACCATCGCATTGTGCACGCAGGTGATGGAGAACAGCTCCGAGACAGGAACCTTGCCCTGCAGCAGGAACCATGAGCGAAGGCTGCGGAACAGCTGCACGAGGAGGTAGAGCGCGAACCCGAGTGCCACGGTCCAAATGGAAATTGAGCCGAAAGCGGATACTATTTGCGTCACTGAAGCCTGCCGCAGAAGCACGTACAACAACGCGAGCGTTACGACAATTGAGATGAACAGCGGGACCTTGCGCACGCCCAAGGTACGCGCTCTTTCGCTTTTAAACTTTCTGCTCCACAACCCTTATAAATTGACTTCCTGTCGGTGCGGCTATGGCGAGCTATACCCGCAGGCTCATTCAAGGGTCTTCGGTCATCTTCATTTTATCCTTGCTTGGCTCAGTGGTTGGCTACTTCATCAGGCTTGTCCTCGCGCGCCACCTGACGCCCGCGGAGTACGGGCTGTTCTATGCAGTGTTCGCATTTCTTTCCGTCTTTGTCGCGTTCAGAAGCCTCGGCGTAAATGCGGCGCTTACGAAATTCCTTGCTGAATTCCGCGTGAAGCAGCAATGGCAGAATGTCAAAAATAGCGCAGCGTATTATTTGGCCATAGAAACGGGCGTGTATGCGGTCATGGTCGTTGCGCTTCTCGCGCTTTCAAATTTCCTGGCAACAGCCTATTTCGGGCACGAAAACGCAGCTTCGGTCTTGCAAATCCTTCTTCTCGCTTTCGGATTTTCCCTTTTTGAGAGTCTCTTTGGCGGTTTCTTCCAGGGACTTTACAAGATGACCCATTATGCATTCCTGCATTTCCTTCGCAATTTGTTCGTGCTTATTGCGGCATGGCTGATGCTTGAGTTCGGCTTTGGCGTAACGGCACCTGCATATGCATACGCAATTGCGTACGCGGTTACGGCGTTCCTTGGGTGGCTGTGGTACCGCCAGACCTTCCCTGAAGGCAAGCGACTTCGCACAACCTGGGACAAGCCGCTGTTCAAGCGCATGCTGGGATACGGCACATCCGTCGCGGCAGGTTCGGGCGCAGCGTCGGGGCTTTCCAATGTTGATACGCTCGTGCTCACCAGTTTCCGCTCGCTGACGGAGGTGGGATGGTACAATACCGCGATGCCCACCGCGGGACTTGTGCGCACGCTCTTCCGTTCTGTCGCGACCGTCCTGTTTCCGCTTTCCTCCGAGCTTCACGCAGAAAAGAACGCGCATTTTGCCGAGGGAATCACGCGCCTCTACCGGTATCTTTTGGCATTGGTCGTCCCGATATCCGTAGGCCTTGCGATGCTCGCGCCCACCGCGCTCTCGCTCTTTTTTGGCGAGAATTATGATCCTGCGGCTCCTGCGCTGGCAATACTCGCCATCGGCGCGGTTTTCAGCACGCTTTTCATGATCGCAAGCAATATATTGATGGGCATCGGGGCAGTGGTTCCCAATTCCGCGATACTCATCGGAGGCTCCCTTTTTATCGTCCTGGGTGACTTGGCGTTCGTTCCGGGATTTGGCATCGTTGGAGCCGCTGCGGTCAATACCACTGCCCAATTCCTGATGATGGCAGCTGCGCTGTTCTACGTGCGCAAGAACGCGAACGCGCAATTGCCCTGGAGCGCTTGGCTGCGCACGATTCTCTGCGCGCTGCTTATCCCGCTGGCGATCGTCGGTGTGCGTTCGCTTTCGCTTGAACCAATGGCGCAGCTTGCAGCAAGCATCATTGCAGGGGGCGCCGCGTACATCCTGGGCGTGTTCCTGCTGCGTATCATTTCCGTCAGAGAACTGCTGAAAATCGCATCAGCGGGACTGGGCCGTAAAATCATCTGAGCTCTTTGAGAAAAGAAAGAATTCCCGCGGTAACTCGTTTCCAGTCAAAGCGCAAACTCGCCTGCCGTGCGTTTCGCGCGAGGGTCAACCTGAGCTTTGCGTCGCCGAGAAGCCTTGAAACGGCAGCTGCGAACGCGTCAGGGTTGTACTGCTCGACAACAAGCGCGCTCAGGTTATTGTGCAAATACTCATCAATGCCGGGAATCTGCGCGGTTACGATGGGCGTTCCGCTCGCCATCGCTTCCAGGAGCACGTTGGGGAACCCTTCGTTAAAGACAGTCGGATAGACAAACACGTCCGCCGCATTGTAGTATTCCTGGATTTCGGCGTGAGGGACTTGGCCGAGATGGAGCACGCGCGACGCGTATTGAGGCGGAAGCTTCAAAGCGTATGACTCCTTGCCGAGGATCGCCAGTTTTGCACCAGGATACTTGTCGAATACCACAGGAAGCGCGCGCTCGAGAATAGGCGCGCCTTTCGGCGCGGAAAAGCCCCCCGCGAACAGGAGCAACGGGCCGCTGACGCCTAGTTTCCCTTTTAACGCGGATTTTCGCGGGCTGAACACGTGCGTATCGACACCTGTGCACGGGATGTGCGCAGGGATATTCGCGCCATACGCTTCCTTAAATCCCTCTGCAATTGCGCCTGACTGGCAGAGCAAGGCGGTTGCGGCGTTGACACAGCGGCGCTCAAGCCGCTCTTGGATTTTGAAATCAAGACTGATGAGTGCCTTCTTCAGGGGATTTGTGTGCACATAGCCCTCGGACCACAACCGTCTCCACATCGCGAACTCCCAAGCAACAGGTCCTGATGCGCTGCGGTAGGCCATTTTCTGCCCTATTCCCGCAAGGGCTGCATAGGATATTCCGAGAACCACGTCAGGCGCGAGCCCTGCAATCCGCTCTTGGGCACGTCTTGCGAACCGAGGATAATCCCGTATGCGCCGCAGAATCCTGCTGCGAGTCATCGGGATTCTGATAAACCTGACTCCCTCGCGCAGTTCATCAGATTTCTCGCCCTGTTCAAGAGTGCTGAGAACGGTTACCTGATGGCCTTGCTTGGCAGCCTCGCGGCTGAACTGCCTGATGAACGTGATGATGCCGCCGCCGCCCTCGCGGACGTGGGGGAATGGGATGACGAGGTGCATAGGTGTGCCAACGCTGCCCGTTTTAAATTGCTTCTGGTTAGTTGCGGTGCACAAGTGGATTGGGAGCAAGGCCCCTGATGCGCTTTGTACGGTCTTCCTTCGCTAGAATCCCAAAGAACCGAATGATGTATTTTACCATTCGTGCTTCCCGTTTGAACCGCAACTCGCTTTTCTTCCCCGCAACCCAGAAAATCGGAAGCTCGAACAAGGGCAGGCCCAAACGGCGTGCGCGGATGAGCAGTTCAGTATCCCAGAAAACGCCGCGGTCTCCTGTCGGGTCGATGCCAAGCTCTTGTGCAAGCGTAATGATGGCATCCCGTTGGAATGCTTTGAACCCGCAACAATTGTCGTAAATGCCGGTTCTGAAGAACGTGCGTACAAACACATTGAATGCCCTGCTGACCAAATAGCGGTGCGGGCTCCTCACGACACGTGCACCCGGAGCATATCTGCTTGCCGCAATAACTGCGTATCCTTCATCGAGGCGCCGCAGCATAATAGGAATGTACGACGGATTCATCGCAAGATCCATATCCAGCAGGAGGATGCGTGTTGCTCGTGTGAGGCTGAACGTGCGGCACAGGTTTTCGCGACGCGAGGGCCCTTGAGCGTATGCCGCAATTCCCAGAGACGGGTCTTTCTTCCGTTCATCCAATGCGATCGAGAGCGTGTCGTCTTTGCTATTGTCGTCAACAAGGATGATTTCGTATCGCTTGGATGCCTTTGGAAGCACCTGCCGGAGCGTGTTCAGCGTCTGGCTGAGAATTGCCCGTTCGTTATACATCGGGATGACTACGCTCAAATCGGGTTTTTGCACTCGCGGCTTGTAAAACACGTTTTGCTCAGGACGAGACTCCATTTTGTTACTACTCCATAGGGCAGATTTATAAAGCTATCCTGTCCTCCTGAGGGTATGAGAATCGAGCGTGAATTCGCGGTCTTGGCTGCGCTTGCGTTGCTCGTCACAGTCTATGCGGCAGTCGCGTTGAGCGATGTTGCAGATGTGGGTGGAGCAGATCCCTCAGGCTATCTGGTGATGGCGCGAGGGATGCTTGAAGGCGAAGGCTTCGTGACCCACACGGTCAAACAGTACGACTGGATACAACCGGAAATCATCGGCCCAGACTATGTTGAGCCACCTGGCGCTTCCGTGCCGATTGCGGCACTCTTTTTCCTTTTCGGGGAAAGCCCGCTCGTTGGCAAACTCTTCACGCTCATAGCTGCGCTGTTCATCATCCCCTTGCTCGTTTATGGCCTTGCCCGAACTTGGGAACTGCGCCCCGGCGCATCCCTTGCGGCAGGGATGTTCGCACTCTTTTATCCCGTGAGCTTTTTCAGCCACCTCTACGCACTCAGCGATGACCCTATGGTGATGTGGCTTCTTGCGGGATTGCTTTGTTTTTTCCGGGCGCGCGGCCGCATACGGTTGTATGCGCTCAGCGGCGTCTTCCTGAGTTTCGCGTTGATGACCAAGTACACCGCGGCCTTTGTTTGGGTCGCACTCGGGCTGTATGGGCCTTGGGCAATCTGGAAACGCTCAGAGACGGGGTTGTCGCTCCGCAACCTCACGATTGTTTTCGTGGTCGCGATTCTTGTCGCAAGCCCGCTGCTTGGGCGCAACATCGCGTATTTCGGCCACCCATTATTCACGGTCACGGCAACACAGACCTGGACCATCGGGTATGAGGAACCTGGCACCAAGTACGACATGTTCTTCTGGGACGAGGGACCTGCGACACTGTCTTGGGCGCTCAAGGAGCACGACCTCTCGGACCTCGCCCGCAAGTACCATCACGTCTTCAAGGCATTCATCATCGAGGAAGGGCTCTTTGTACTGCTCTTTCTCGCAGGACTCGCATTGTGGCGCAGGCCTCAATCAGTCTTCATTTTGGCAGTCACCGGAATCTTTTTCGCGTTCTTCCTGCTGTTAAACCATTACGAGGGGAGATATTTCCTGCTGCTCCACGCGCTCTGGTCGATTCCTATCGCGTACCTGTTCTTCCGCGAACGCGCAGGACTGCTGTTCCGTGCAGCGGGAGCCCTTTTCATAATCCTGCTTGCGGTTTTTGTGCTTTCCAAGTTCACCTTTGCGGAAGTCACTCCCTACCGGGACACGGAGTTTACGCACGGCAGGCTGGAATTCGCACAAGCCGTCATCGAGATTGTACCTCCGGGTGAGCCGGTGATGTCCTACTATCCCCGCCAGACCGACTACCTGACCCGGCACCCCGTGCTGATGCAGTTGGATGAGGACCCAGGCACGCTTTTGCGCATACTCAATTTTTACAACACAAGCTACCTCGAGTGCGGAAAAAAATCGCCGCACTTGAACAATGACAGCAGGTTCAGCGTGGTTTACGACAGCGATTACGACCTGTGCCGCGTGAATTGGGATGTCGTCATGCAGGTCTCGCCTCCGGTTCCCGCAGACATCAACGTGACCCAGGACTGGTCGATTTCGCGATTCAGGCCGCAGGTTTCACCGAAGTGACGCGTTGTTTTCACTAGCGAGGTCTTTATATATTGTTCAGGATTCTCTGAGTATAGCCTTTAAATAGGGGCACGAGGCTTTCCTTGTTATGATTGAGGCGCTGATAAAAAAGGCAGAACGCGAAAAAGTCTTACTAATCAACCCTCCATCACCATTCCTCATCGAGGAACGCGTTTTCGCTCCCACGGGAGTGCTTTACGCAGCTGCTGAGCTGGAACAAGCCGGCCGCGCGGTTGAAGTGCTTGACCTCGCGCGCAAGGCAAAGTCATCCGATGAGCACCGCTCTTACGATTCTCTCGTCGGCGAGTATGAAAATCAATACCTTGACCAGGTTCGTGCGGCGGCTCGGCATTTCACGCATATTGGCGTGAGTGCGACGACCCCCCAGTACAAGTTCGCGGCACGCATCCTTGACGCAATCCGAGAATCAAATCCTGACGCGGTCACCATCCTTGGCGGTTCGCACGCGACATTGATTTCAGGTCTGCGCAACCGCATGATCGCGCATCTCTCCGCAAAGAATCCTTCTTACAAATCGAATCTGGCCTCACTTGAAGCCGCGCTCGATGAGATTGATCCGAACTTTAAGAGCGTCGGAAGATACGACCATGTCGTTTCAGGGGGAGCAAGCGGAATCCACCAGATTCTCGCGGGAAACGCGCCCAAATGGATTATCTCAGAAAAACTCGGCAAAGACATCGATAACGTGCCGATGCCCGCACGCCACCTGATTGATATTGATTCATACCAATATACGCTCAAGAACCCGCACACCGGCGAAGTCGTGAAAACGACAAATGTCATGAGCCAATGGGGCTGTCCGTTCCCGTGCAACTTCTGCAGCGGACGCGACGACGACTTTTACCGTACGGTGAGAACGATGTCACCGCAGGCAACCATTCGCGAACTAGATTTTATCAACGAGAAGTATGGCATCAAAGGATTCATGTTCTTCGACGATGAGCTCAACATCAACAATCCGCGATTCCGCGATCTTCTTGTCCTGCTTAAACAGCGCCACGAGGAACGCGGCTACGTCTACCGTGGATTCGTCAAGTCAGAGCTCATCACGGAGAAGTATCCTGACACCTACAAGCTCATGCTTGACGCGGGATTCGCAGAAGCCTGCACGGGCGTTGAATCCGGCTCCAACAAAATCCTCACGAACGTCATCAAGAAGAACACCACACGCGAAATCAACATCAAGTCCGCAGAACTTGCGCGCAAGGCAGGCATCAGCTTCAAGGCGTTCACGATGATTGGCCATCCTTTTGAAACCGAGGCGGACGCGTATGAAACCTACACGTGGATTCTTGAGTCACGCCCCACGGGATTTGACGTCACCGTTCACCAGCCATATCCCGGCGCTCCGGTCTACGATTTCGCGGTCAAGGATCCGGACACCGGAAATTTCTATCTCACGTCCAAGGAAGTTGAGCTGAGCAGAGACCGCAAGTTCACTGAAGGCTCTGACCCGAAGGATGCGGTGTTCTATTTCAGGAAGCTTGACTTCGCATCATCGACTTCAGACTCATTCTACAAGGGCAAGCCCGGCGAATATGAGTCAAACGTTTGGACTCCTTGGCTCAGCCCACAGCGTATCGTCGAGCTTCGTGACAAGTTTGAAATCGAAGGAAAGAAAGCACTTGGTGCAACATCTGTCTCCGGCATTTCTTACGATTCAGTCATGGGCCAGGCAGCGGGCGCTTCCATCAAGGAAGAGCACAAGAAATAGGCCTTAGTTTCTTAATCAATGATGCTGTACTCGTTGAACGACTTCCTGACTTCAATCCAGTCGTCCATCCTGCCGCCCGCAATGATGGTGTCGGCAAGCTTCATTCCCGTATCGATGCAGTGGTCGGTGTTGTTGTAGTTGAATAATCCAGGGCGCCCAATGCTGAAGAAATTCTTGATGGAGTCCATCCAGCGCAAAATCGTGATGAGGTTGGCGCGGTAGTGCAGGTCGTAGATCGGATAGACGCGACGGGCCTTCTTCACGAGCGTCTCCTTGACGTCCTCTCGCTTGATGACCTTCGCCTTCACGAGATCCTCAAGGACACGTTCGGTGATGCGCTGCTCGTCGCTGAACAGCGGGTCTTCAGGGTCGAGGGTGACTTCCGCGATGATGTACGACTTGCCCTTGGGCGCGACGGACTCGCTCTGCGATTTTGGCTCGCTGATGCGATTGAAGATGTATTTGCGCTCAGGAAAGAACGTCCAGTTCTCGTCGAGAATTCGCTCCTTGTCGCAGAAGACGAAGACAAGCACGAGCCCACGCCACTTCAGCCGGGAAGCGGCGTCCAGCACGTGCTTCGGCGGCCTCGGGGAGAACAGGTTAAGCGTGTCTTGAATGTGGATTGTGCTCACGACATAATCGGGATTCCGGATGATGCCCTTCTTCGTCCCGCGGATGTATTCGACCCTGGTGACTTGGTTGTTTTCCAGGCGCAGCATTGTCGGGGTTGTCTCGAGCAGGACCTTGCCGTCCATCCGCTCAATCTTGCGCTTGAGCGTCTCGAAAACCGCTCCGAAGCCGCCGGGCGGATAGAGAAAATGCTTGGCGCTCAGGGTTGGCTTGCTCTTGAACGCGCTCGTGGCAAGTGTGATGAGGTTCGGCACGGGAACGCGCTTGCGCGCCAGCTCTTCGGTCAGCTGTTTCGGGTCGCCCCAGACCTTCAATGCGAGATCGCGGAACAGCAAGTCATAGCTCGGCTTGCCGAAGCCCGTGAGAAAGTAATCCTCATACGTCTGGATTTTCTTAGGTGCCAGCATTTTCTTTATGCTGGCCCCAACAAACCCAAAACCGCACTTGGCGATATTCCACGGGCTTATCTGGAACGGCGCCTTCACGGGGTTGATGGGGAACTGGATGCGCTTTCCGTCGAGGAAAATGCTGTTTTTCTTCTCGACAGTGATAAGCGTGTTATCCATGAACCTCTGGTACTCGTCAAGAATGCCCGGAAGCACGGAGTAAATCTTGTGCGGTCCGAAGTCGAGCTTGTACTGGCCGTACGGCATTGCCTTGGCCATGCCGCCGACGCTTGCCGTCTTTTCGAGAAGCGTAACGTGGTGGCCGCCTTTTTCGGCGAGGCGGAATCCCGTGTACAATCCAGAGATGCCTGCTCCGAGAATGACGGTGTGCGTCATTCGACCTTCCGCGCGACGAACAGCGTCTGCCCGAGCCAGTACGGTATGAGCAGCTTGTCCACGCGCAGGAGCCGTGCGGCCTTCAACCCTACATTTGACAGCAGCTTGCTGTACGCGCCAAGGCGGAAGAGCAGGTAGCCGAATTCGAGCAGTTGGAAGTGCGGTTTGCTGCGCAGGGGCTTGAAGCCTGCCTGGCGGAGCATTGCCTTCATGGTCTTGCGGTTGAAATAGTACAGGTGGACGCTCAGGTAGAACACCCAGCGCCGGCCCATCACGTTGTGCAGCCAGCTGTCGATGTCAGGAACGTTGATCGCGATGATGCCGCCGGGCTTCAGGATGCGGTTGCACTCCTCGAGAACCGCTTTCGGGTCGCCAGTGTGCTCAAGCACGTCCATCAGCGTGATAAGGTCAAAGTGGTTGTTTGGGAACTTGTAATCAGAGAGAATTCCTGGCTTGAGCGCGATGCCATAATGCTTCTTGCTCCAGTCGCACAGCCACCTGTTCGGCTCGACGCCTTCAACGTGCCAGCCCATCTTCTTCGCAACCGCGAGAAGGCTGCCGCCCGCGGCTCCGATGTCCAGAATCTTTCCGGGCCTGGTGAACTTGCGGATGAAACGGAGCTGGCGCGCAAAGGTCTGTTCGCGGCCGCGTGCCTGGCTGACGAACGTGGGGTCTTCACCCTCGCTGTAGCCCTTGACGATCGCGTCGATATTCAGGCGCGGGCTGACATATCTCAGCTTGCAGGTGCGGCATTGCACGACCTGGTCAATCAGGCGCTCATCGCCAGAACTCTTGAATTTCAATGCAAGCTCGGGAACGCGCTCCAAATCGTAGCGCGCCTTGTAGACGACTTTCTCGTCCCGCGCACCGCACAGGTTGCAGGGAATGTACTCCAATTGCGTCTTCTGCATAAGCCCCTTCACCACTCCTCAGTTTAGATGCCGGCATTGGTTGGTTTATAAAGATTGCGCACGGAAAGAGCAAGACTTTTGAGGCAGTACATTTGCGCTCATATGATGAAGAACCCGCTGCTCTTGCTGTTGTATGTCATTATTGCAATTGGCACGCCCTTGATAATTCTACAAGGCCAATGGAGGAATCCCGTGGTCTGGCTAGGTTATGCCGCGTTGGCCATTCCTCTTGCCGCGCGATTCTTTCATATGCCTGGGTGGTTTGCAACTCTCGTGGTATTCGGCAGTTTTCTTGAAATCATCATCGGGAACGTTTTTGGGGCGTATCGTCTTGCAGGCTTCGACTTGATCATGCACGCATTTGCGGGATTTTTGCTCGCAGTGTTGTTCCTGCAATTTACGAAGAATGCGACGCTTCCTAGGACTCTTCTGTTGCCACTTGTCGTTTTCACTTCGTTGGGTGTAGGGGCAGCATTCGAGGTGTTTGAGTTTATGAGCGATACAATGCTTCAGACGCAACTGCAGCATTCGCTCCAAAATACGATGCTTGACCTTGTTGCAGACGGCGCAGGCGCGTTCATCGGTGCGCTTTTCCTGATATATGCAAAGTTCAAACCAAGAAATCCTTGATTGCGGTTCTGGTACGGTACCAAATTGACTTGGCAGGCACGTACGTCCTGCACTGCCCCTGCAGTGCGGCGAGTTTTTCCTCTGAGCACATCCAGTCGTCACGAGCAATACTGTTGCCGCAGATTGATATTGGCATTGCCGGTTGTTTCGCTTCAAATTTCCTGTCGACGGCAGTGGCGAGACGCGTTATTGAGCCGTTGATGTCATCCTCCAGGTCGGTGAGAATAAACCAATAATATCGCAAAGGCTCGCGGAATAGCGGGGCATGCATCCTGCCTTCGCGCGTATCTTGTTCAAGCACAAATTTCGCATCAGGAGCCACGCAACGGTTTAGCGTCACGCTCGCATCAATGGTGCCAAGTTCGGGCATTGCCAGCGAAGGCGTGAATGCCAGGAAGGTCACGACCGCAGCGGCTCCAATAGCGATTCCTGTGGTGCGCCATTTCAACCCCGCAACGAATATTGCGAGCACGCCTAATACTGGCAGAAATGCGGGCAGCTTGACGCGCGTGAACATCCCGTAAACGACATTCATCAAAATGACCTGCGTGATGAACGTTGCAACAAACACTGACGCGAGCACTGCATCAGGTTTCCACTTTCTGAGTCCCGCAATTGCGCCAGGGGCAGCGGCGATTAGTGAAATGCCCACGTAGATGAGCGAAAAGAAGAACACTTCCAGAAAAGGCAATGCGTATGCGGCTCCAAGTTTATTGTTCCAAATAACAATTGCCTCGTACATAGCGGCCACGGGGATGTTCCAATGGACGATCCTCCAGATGACAAGCCCTAACAAGCCACCCCCGATCGCGAAAGCGGCGGGCTTGAACTTCCTTAATGAAGCCACATACGCCAATCCCAAAGCGATTGTCGCAAGAACTACGATGGGACTGGTCGCGCCTAATCCCGCAAGTGCAAGACCGCGCCAAAACGGTTTCTGGAAATACAGGAATAGCAACAGGAATAACAGGGACCAGAACTCATATCTCAAAAAACCTATGACCAACCCGGTATATCCCGCGAGGAAAAAAAGCGATGCCGCGTGCGGATTCGCAAAATTGCGTTTTGCAATCATATAGACCAGCCACGCCGAAAAAAGCACGCCAATGAAGGCGAGGATGCGGTACGCGAGCAGCGCAAAACCCGAAGGTCCAGTGAGCCAGAACACAGGGGACAGCAAAAAGTTCTGCAGGAGCGGATGATGCTCAAAAAAATCAACATAAGGCGTCATGCCTTGGAAAATGAAGTAGTTGTCCAACAACTCGACACTCTGGTCAACAAAAGGATGTGTGAACGCCTGCACGATGCCCACGGCGATGATGCTTAGGTATAGCACGAGCAGGAATTTCTTTTCCATTGTTAGTTGAAGAACCTGTAACGAAGCAGCGTCCAGATGCCCTCGACACCGTCCCTCCACTTGATTTTCTTTCCTTCCGCGATTGTGCGCGGATAGAACGCGATGGGCATTTCGACGATGCGGATGCCCTTGCGCGCGACCTTTGCGGTGACTTCGGGGCAGAACTCAAAGCCCGTGCAGTTGAGCTTCATATTCTTCAGCACGTCGGCACGGAACACCTTGTAGCACGTCGGCTCGTCCGTGAGCTTCGTGCCGAACAGCAGGTTCGTCGCCCACGTGATGGCGCGGCCGCCGAGCACGAACGACAGGTAGCCGAAGCCCCCGTGCGCGCGCTTGTGCTTGCTCCACGCTTCCCTGCGCTGTTCGGGAAGGTAATATCGGGAACCGTACACGACTTTCGCGTGGCCTCGGAGAATGGGCTCGATGAGCCCCGCGTAATCGTCCGGGTCGTACTCGAGGTCCGCGTCCTGGATGATGATGATGTCTCCGTTTGCGTGCTGGATGCCCACGCGGATTGCGCTGCCCTTGCCGCCGTTGGGCTTGCGGATGAGCTTGATGTCGATGTTCTTGTTCGCCTTGATGACTCGCGAGACTTCGGCAGCAGTGTTGTCCTTGCTGCCGTCATCAACAATGATGATCTGCTTCACTGCCTTCGCGGGATCAAGGCGCGTGTCAATCACTTTCTGGAGAAGCTGCGCGATGGTTCCCTGCTCATTGTACGCGGGAATGATGATGGATAGCACTGCCGGTTGTTTCATAAGCCCCCGTCGATGGGCTCCCAATAACACTATTTAAACGTTGCTCTTCCTGAGAACAAACGTCGCGCTATAGCTCAAGAGGTCGTGTGTGCAGGGCTGCTTCACGACCTTTTCGGGCTTAGGCCGGGTGAGCGGGATGACCGGAACGTAGCAGACCGGCAGGACGTCAATCGCCTTGAAGCCCGCCTCCGTGAAGTCCTTGAGCAGCTGCCTGATGCGGAACACGTGCACGTGCGGGTTGTTCATCAAGTAATGCGCGACCTGGTGGAGGAACTTGCGCGTGTCAAGTTTCTTCTTGTGCAGCCCCATCATCCTGCAGACGGCGCCCGTGATCTTGAAAATGTACGGGCGGAAAATGTCTAGCGGCACGGTTATGATGAGAATGCCATCGTCCTTGAGCACGCGGTTGAGCTCCTTCAACGTTCCCTTGTAGTTGGGGATGTGCTCGAGCACGTGCACGAGCATCGCGCGGTCGAAGAACTTGTCCGCAAACTCCATCTTTGTCGCGTCCATCACCTTGAACGTGCCCTTGACGTGCTTTTGCGCGAACGCGACGCCCGCCTCGTTGACATCAATGCCGTACGTCCCCTCGGGAGCGAGCACGCCTTTCTTTTGGAGCTTGGCGATGAGCTTGCCCTTGTTGCAGCCTACTTCCAGCAGTTTCATTCCGGGCTTGAGCTCAAGCGCCTGCACGATGAACTTCTGCTCGAACGGGCGCCGGTAGTTGATTGCGGTGTCTACGACTTTGTCATTGACCCAGGCATAATATGCGTTGTACTCCGTTGCCATCTTAGCTCGTCGCGAGCGCGCGCATCAGTTTCAGCGTCCTGAATGCGGTCATCTCGGTCTTTGTCTTGAAATTGCGGAACAGCACGTTGAACGGCTGCAGGAAGAGCTTGATTGGGTGGAAGATAAGTTTCAGCAGGTAGAATTCAACGTATAGGCGGTTGCGGAACGTGCTGAGACGCCTGAAGTCCTTCCTCCACGTCGGCGTGAACGTGAGCTGCGAATAATTTTCATAGCCGTCGAGCGCGCTGAACTGGTTCGAGCCGGGAATCGGCGTCATCACGAACAGCGCCACCTCGTCGATGCCCGCGCGGACAAGCTTGCGGACGTACTTCCTGGTGAGCTGCAAGTCCTCAGGCTTCTCTCCCGGGAAGCCGAGCACGAAGCACGCCTGCGTCGTGATGCCCTGCTTATGCATATGCCTGACCAGGTCGAGAGCAAGCTCGTGGTTGAACGGCTTGTCCATCAGCTTGAGCACGGCAGGAGAGCCGCTTTCGGGAGAGATTGAGATGTACGTGCAGCCGGCTTTCGCCATCCACGTGACCGTGTCCTTGTCCATCGTCTCGACTTTCGTGCCTGCGACGATTTTCCACGAGATTTTGAGGTTGCGCGCGATGATTTCCTTGCTCATTTCCGTGATGCGTTCCTTGCGCACCGTGGGGTTAAGGTCCTCGAAGTGGAATTCCGTGACGCCGAGCGTCTTCACCCAGTGCTCGATTTCATCGACCACGTTCTTGGGCGAGCGGAAACGCCACCTGCGCGCGTTCGTCTCGGGCACAACGCAGTACTTGCAGCCGTATGGGCAGCCACGCGACGTGAGCAAAGGAACGTATTTGCCCTGCATCGGGCCGTGTGCATAGCCGAGCTTCCAGTAGTTCTGCAGCGGGAACAAATCCCAGGCAGGGAACGGAAGCTCGTCGAGGTTCATGATGTACTCCTTTTTGTCAATGAGCACGTCCTTACCGTCCTTGCGGTACAAGATGCCGTCGAACGCAGGCGTTTTTTTCTCACGGATGGCTACGAGCAGCTTTTCAATGCGGTTTTCGGACTCGCCGATGAGGCAGTAGTCCGCGCCAGCGTCAAGGAATTCCTTGCCCGCCACTTTCAATGAGTACGCAACGACGGACTGCGTGTTTTCGAGAATGATGATCGGAACCTGGAACTCCTTGCGCAGCGCGCGCACGATGTCCTTGGTGACGGTGAACGCCACGACCTTTGCGGCGTAGACACAAATCGCTTCCGTGTCCTTCGGAACGCGCTCAAGAATTTGCGGAATCGTGAGGCCCTGGATGTGGAGCTTTCCCTCGGTGCGGAAGTGCATAGGATTCTCGCCAAACGCATCGATGACCATGATGTCGTGGTTACTTCGGAGCGAGCCGGCAACCCACGCGAGCGACATCGGCAAATACGGAATGCCCGTGCCGAAGAAGTCCCCCTTCTGCATACAGATGTTCGGATTGATGAGCGTGACCCTCATATCGTCTGGCGCGTGAAGCGGTGCTTTTAAACGTTATGAAACGCCCGGTGCTCTTTGCATTTGCTTTCCCGCCTGTCGCTGCACCTGCACTTCCCGTCCCCGGCAGTTTTGTCGCGCTATCGCATTCCGCAGAACGAACGCAAAAAATGGTCCCTGGCAGAGCGGGTTGGGTACAGATACGGGGATCTTCGTTGCGGAGCCCTACCTGAGGTGCTGCGCTTCATTGTACGCGGAAATGAGCTCCTTGACGACAGCGTCCGGCGAGAATTCCTTTTTCATCTTCGCCTTGCCGTACGCACCCATCTTTTTCGCGAGCGACGGATTGTCGAGAATTGCCTTGATTTTGTCGCGCAGTTCCGTGATATCCTGCGATTTGAGCAGGAATCCGTTCTTGCCGTCTTCGATGACGTCAGGAATGCCGCCGATATCGGTGCCGATGACCGGCACGCCGTACGTGCAGGCTTCCATCAGCATCCGGCCGAGGCTTTCATAGAACGTGCCCGCCATAAGCACAATGTTCGCGATTGAGTAGTAAGGGCTGAGCTTGTCATTCGGAACAAAGCCAGTGAACCTGACGCGGGCGTGGATGCCGAGCGCGTTCGCCTTGTCCTGCAACGGCTGCGCGTATTCCCCTTTCCCGACAACAACCAAATACGTCTCGGGGAGGTCCTTCATCGCGTCCATCACGTTCTGCACTCCCTTGTTTTCCGTGACCCTGCCGGCGTACAGCAGCACTTTTGCCGTCGGCGGGATGCTCAATTCCTTCCTGACTGCGCTCTTCACGCGCGACTGGACTTCGATGGGATTGTGCACGACACGGATGCGCTCGTTCCGGTAGCCCAGCCTGAGCAGGTCTTTTTTGAACCCATTGCTGATAGGCAACAACAGTTTCGCCGTCTTCACGGAGCGCGCAAGGTTTGCCATATGCGGGTAGCTGTACAGCCAGTAGAGGAACGCAACGAGCCTGCCGCGCTTGCCCCAGCGCAGCATTGTCTCCTCATAGCGTTGTCGGCCTTTGCAGCCGATGCAGTTCTTGCCGTGCCTGTCCGTTCCCTCGCCGGGAAAGCAGAACAGCAGCGGTCCGTTAACTGTCGCGACAAAAGGAATGCCTGTTTTCCTGAACACGCCGGCCATCGACGGCACGCTTTCGCCGTTGAGCGCGTGAATCACGTCAGGTTTCCATTCCTTGACAAATTTGAGCGTCTGGAGCCTCATCTCGCGGTACATCCATTCGAGATTGGAGAATCGTGGGAAGAGCTTGAGCTTGCGGATGGGCAGGCGCGTTATTTTCACGCCGTCAATAATCTCATCTTTCCTTCCGCCTTCCGTGACGAACGTGAGCGCGTGAACATCAATGCCTGCCTTCACGAGCGCCTGCGCCATCTTGTGCGCGCTGATCTGGCCGCCGCCCACGACTTCCGGATACCAGCGCCGCGAAACAAGAAGCACTCTCATTTCAGCGCAGGCTCCAGCACGGCCAAGGCCATCTCGACCGTGACGTTCTTCATCCGCTTGATGCCTTCCTCGACATCGTCGCCGGAAAGCACCGGCTTGTCCTTGTCGACAGGGCCCATGATGGGAAGCACGCCTCCAGGGCCGCGGGGCCCGGAATTCTCAGGAATGCTCATCGCGTAGATGACCGCAGGCTTCGTGCCGACGGAACTCGCGAGATGCATGATGCCAGAATCGTTTCCAAACGCGAGCGTGCAGCGCTCCAACAGCGCCGCAACGTGCTCCAGCGATTCGCCGAGCACGGGAATCGCCTTGCCTGGAATTGCCGCAGCGATTTTGTCATTGGTTTCCTTTTCCTGCGGCGCCCCGAACAGCAAAAGCGTCGCGTGATGCTTGCCGGCCAGGACTTTTGCCACTTCGACAAAACGCTCGACGGGCCAGCGCTTGTTCTCCCATTTCGCACCGGCCTGGACTGCGACGAGCTTGTCCTTTGCCGTGAGCTTGTGCTTTTTCAGGAAATCATTTGCCCACGCCTTCGCTTCCTTGCTCACGAACTTTCTCACAACTGTGTCTTCAGGATTGATGGGGATGCCGACCGCGCGGAGAATATCGAAGTTGACCTCGATGAAGTGGCGGTAGTACTCAAATGTCTCGTACGTTCCACGGAACGACGTTGAGTGCGTAAGCGCCCACGAGAACCTGCTGCCTTTGTACGTATAGCCAACGCGATAGGGAACGCGTGCGATCCACGGGACCAGCTGTGACGGCGCGAAGTTCGGCTGGAGAATGAAGCAGACGTCGGGCTTGATTTCGCGCAGTTTTTTAACGACAAAACGCATCAAACTCGCGTACCGGAGCGCCTTGCGTGCCTTGCCTACCTTTGCGCCCACGTCCGCGAGCTGCGGAACCACGACAATGCGGTCGAGCTGCGGCAGTCCCTCAAGCAATGGCGCGTTCTGCGGCGAGGCCGTGCACGTGATTTCCGCCTTTGGACAATGTCTTTTCAGAACCTGGATGACCGGGCCGACCATCAGCGTGTCGCCCACCGTGTTCGCGATGAGGTTCAAAACAACGATTTTCCTGACGTCCTTCCACGGAATGTCCATATGGCTTGCTCCCCGACGAGCTTTTTTAAATGTTGTGGATGTTCTTAAATGAGGGACGCAATTCTTTTATAGTTAGAGCGAGCGTGCCAACGGCATGGATATCCCAAAACAGACTGACAGCAAAATCGTGTTCAAAGGCAAGTTCGTGCAGGTGGCGGAAGACACCCTGCAATACAAGACCGGTGACACGCGGCAGCTCGAGAAAATAGTCGTCGGTGACGGCGCCCAGATTATTCCATTTTTCCCGAACGGCAATGTCTACATGCTGCGCCAATACCGCCACGCCGCAGGAGACGTGCTCGAACACTTCCCGAGCGGCTACATCAACCAGGATGAAACTCCCGAGGAGGCCGCCCAGCGCATCCTCTGCGAGGAAGTCGGCCATTCCGGCAAGCTCGTGCCACTAGGCACGTACAACCCCTACGGCGGACTCATCACGGCACGAAATCACTTTTTCGCGGCGACCAACCTTTCCCGTAACGAAGGATGGGCGCATCACGATCGCATTGAACAGCGCGAGATGGAAGTCATCCGCAAGGACATGCGCGACGTGTACCGTGACGTCATGGAAGGCAGGCACAAGGAACCCATTTCGGCGTTCGCATTCCTGCTCGCCTGGAATAAAATCGGGCTGTCGATGTTCTAGCCGCAAAAGCTTTAAACACGCGAGAGCCCGTTCGTAGAAAAGGTGTTGAGATTGAATGAGAAAAGAGTGCTCCTGACAGCGAAATATTCAGTAATCGAGCCTCTTTTCGCCCTTCATCTCGGCGGCCTTATGCGCGACCTCGACGTGCCTTGGACGTTCTTTCCAGTCAAGAAATATGACTTCAATGCGCTCTACAAACGCGTTGAGGAGTTTGGCGCGACGGATGTCGGCTTCAATGTCTACTCAGGGATGCACCAGCAAGCATACCAAGCGGCGGATGAGCTTCGCAAGCGAGGAGTGAAAGTGCATATCGGAGGCCCCCACGCAACCTACTTTGCCGAAGCGGCGCGTGAGCACGCTGATTTTGTCTACAAGGGACAGAGCTTCGACAGCTTCCGCGCATATCTGCTGGACAATCTCGAGGGCTACGCGACTGAAACGGTGAGAAACCAATTCGAGAAAATGCATTTCTCCCGAGAAGCACAGAGGTTCCTCAAATCCCGCGGGGAAAGCCGCCCGCGCAAGCTCCATACCGACGAGCGGGCACAAATCCAGTCGAGGCTGAACGAGATTGTTTTGCCGCTGCTGGTCAAGCCCGAAGCACAACAACAGGTTTCCAACATCCTGCAACGCAGGATTTTTTTCCGCGACTACCTGTCTGACACGTTCCCTGCGCCAGACCGGAAGACATTCTACAAGGACAATCCTGACATGTTCGCAAACCCCATCAAAAACTCGATTTGCGGCGAAGGATGCCCATTTGCCTGCACGTACTGCTACAATGTCGCGTGGAACTCCCCGGAAATGTACGGGCGCTTCGAGCGGCGCGTCATCCGCCCCATAGATGACGTGATTTCCGAGCTGAAAGAGCTCAAGAGCGACGGCAACACAAAACTCATCTATTTTCAGGATGATGTTTTCGGTTTCGAGATGGAGTGGATGGAAAAGTTCATGCCGCGTTACAGCGACGAAGTCAGCATCCCGTTCCACGCCCAACTGAGGCTTGAGCTTGCGCATGGAAAGAACGGCAAGCGCAGGCTCCAATTGATGAAGGAGGCCGGCTGCACCGGAGTCACGGTCGCCATCGAGAGCGGAGACTACAAGGTCAGGGATGTGATGCTCGACCGCGCAATGAAGGACTATCATATTTTCGACGGGTGCAGGAACATCGCCGACGTGGACCTCACGCTCCGCACGGAACAGATTCTTGCCGTTCCCGAGCCAACCACGAAACCCGGAGGAAGCGCCATCGGGGTCGACTTGAAGACCCTGCGCGTCAACGTGCTAGCGGGCGCGACCATTTCCTGGACCGCGATTCTTGCGCCTTATGGAGGGACGGAACTCGGCAAGAAGTGCGTTGAACTGGGGTTGTATCCTGCCGACAAGCTCACAACGAACAATGATATCAAGGATTCTTTCTTTGACGAGAGCGCGCTCGCCTACTCCCAGCTCTACAAGGACCAAGTGCGCGTGCTTCAGCGTTGGTTTAGCACGTTCGCGCGCTACGACCGCGGCCACGAAGTCGCAAGCGAGTTCCTCCGCACGACGCTTCCGCAGCACGATCATCCCACCATCGAGGATTTCCTCGTTCCTTCTACGGACATCGGCAAAATCACCAAGGTCACGCTCTATGACAATGAATTGTACCATACAAAAGACCAGCACGCGGACGCATTCTCCTGCAGGCCGGGCAGCGAACAAACATTCCCGTCAGGCTCAGGCGGCATTGACCGCAAGGATGGGGCAGCGCTCCTGGCCACTCTCGAGAAGCCGCAGCTTACGCTGGAGGACATTGCGCGCCAGCCTTGGAACTCCGAGCAGCGTACGGTTCTCTATAACCTCACTCCGCTGTGGAACTATATGCCGCGCAGCGATGTCATCGCAACGACATTCCTCCAGCACTTTCCCGAGTACACGCCTTCCCAGCGCTCCGCGTTCCTGATGCTCAGTGCGGAACTCCGCAAAATAATGACTGCGTCCATCGCAAAGGGGCCGCTTGACCGCAACGCCGAGATGGACAGGCTCATCAAGGAGGAGGCGATTCGGTTGGGGCGCGCGCCTGAAGACGATTCCTGTGCGTCTCAGGGTTCGCGCGGAGTGCTTCCTGACCAGTCCGCACCCCGAGGTTTCGATATTGTCAGTGTCGATTTCAAGGAGAAGAAGTAAATGCGCATCTTCATCATCGACATGTTCGGGTGCAGGTATCCTGACCTGGGCCACCAAATCAAGGCCGCCTGCGAGCAGCTCGGCCACGAAGTGCGGTGTTTTGACTATCGCAAATGGAAGCTGCAGCACTTTTCCTTCACCAACAAGATTCTCAACCGGATGATGGTCTCGCAAGCGACGTCCTGGCCCGCAGACCTTGTCCTGGTCAACAAGGGCGAAACCATCCTGCCCGGCACCATCGCGGCAATCTCGAAAGCAGGAATCAAGACTGCCAATTGGGAGCCCGACGAGCCGTTTGGCGACTTGCAGGCGTTCAATGCACTCAAGAACATCCCTGAATACGACGCCTTCTTCATTTATGACCAACAATTCCTTCCGCGACTGAAGGAGCTGAATCCGCATTCCTACTACCTGCCTCCTGGAGCGGACCCGTTCGGCGTTCATCAGGAACAGATTCCTCTTGAAAAGCGCGAATTCCCTGCAGATTTGTGCATGGTCGGAAGCGCTTACGAGAACCGAATCAAACTCCTCACGCCCTACGTGGGAAGAAGCATGCGGCTTGCAGGGCCCAGCTGGGAGAGGGCTCCCGCGGAACTCGCCAAGATGGCGCTTCCGCCCGTCAAAATCACTGAAATGGTCAGGCTGTTCAACGAATCAAAAATCGTTCTCAATCCGTATGGCGCCGCAAAGAGCTTCATCGTTCCCAACCCGCGCACATTCGAGATTCCCGCGTCACGCTCCTTCGAGCTTACTGACGCCCGGCGCGATGTCGACAAGTTCCTCGCGCCCGGCAAGGAAATCGTCATTTACAAGGATGAAAACGAGTTCAAGGAACTTGTTGATTACTACCTTGAAAACAACGAGGAGCGCAATAGGATTGCGCAGGCAGGCTACGACCGTGTCGTGAAAGAGCACACGATGAAGCACCGCGTGCAGAAAATCCTCACGACGATGAGCTTAGGTTAGAAGTCCCTTCTTCTTCAGCTGGGCGGTCGCCTCAGCGACCATATCCTTCGCTTCGGCCTTCGCGGACCACGCGACAAGCTCCTTCATCCCTTCCTCGAAAGAGACCTTGGGCTCGAAACCGAGCTTCCTGATTTTGCTGATGTCCGCGAAGCAGTGCCGGATATCGCCCTTGCGGAACTGCTCGTTGATGACGGGCTTGATGTCCTTATTGCAGACGCGCGCGAGAATCTCCGCCACCTGCTTTATCGTGACGACCTTGCCTGAACCGACATTGAACGTTTCGTAATTCGCCCGGTCGTTTTGCATCGCGAGCATGTTTGCCTGGACGATATCGTGCACGCTGACAAAGTCGCGGCTCTGGTTGCCGTCCTCGAAAATTGCCGGCGCCTGGTTGTTCTTCAGGCGGCTCATGAAGATGGCAGCAACGCCCGTATAGGGGTTGCTAAGGCTCTGGCGCGGGCCGTAAACGTTGAAATAACGCAACGCGACCGTAGGAATGCCGTACGCCTTTCCTATGCTATGGACCATTTCTTCCTGGTCTTTCTTCGTGATTGCATAAATGCTCGTGGATTCAAGCATCTTTTCCTCAGGAGTCGGAAGCGGTTTCAGAATCTTGTTGCAGGACGGGCAATGGACTTCCCAGTCCTTCTTTTGCAATTGCTCCTCGGAACGCAATGAAGGGCGCACGTCGCCGCACGCAGGGCAGGAATACTTGCCCTCGCCATATGCGCTCATGCTTGCCGCAACGATGATTTTCTTGACACGCTTGCGGATTGTTTCCGTGTTGACGATGATATCGAGCAGGTTCGCCGTGCCCATCGTGTTCGCGCCGACGTAGCGCGAGATTTCGTACATGCTCTGGCCGACGCCGACTTCGGCAGCCTTGTGGAACACGATGTCGATTCCCTCAAGGGCCTGCGCAAGCGCGGCACGGTCCTGCACGTCTCCCCGGATGAATTCCGCCTTCGGGTTCAGGTGCTCAGGAACCTTGCCGTGGTGCACCTGTTGGACGAGCGAGTCGAAAATGCGGACTTGGTGGCCGCGCCGAACGAGCTCATCGACGATGAATGAGCCAATGAAGCCCGCGCCGCCAGTCACGAGAATATGTGCCATACTGACGAAGCGCCTGAAGATGCTTTAAAAATTTTGTGTATCTGTTCAGGGGTTAATTCCCTGTTTCTCGAAGAACTCGCCGAACGAATCGACAATGTAGGAGACCATCGGGGGCGTGATGCCTTGGTAGGTGCCGATGAAGAAGACGCCGTTCATCACCTTGTCCGTGTTCCTCAAGTCGCCGACAATCCGGTGCGGGATTTCCTGATATGCGGGATGCCGCAGCAGGTTTCCTGAGAAGAGCGTTCGCGTGGCGATTTTCTTGGACTCCAGAAAGCGCTGCAAATCCTCTTTCTTGAAGGGCGCGCTTTCCTTGACGTAAATGGGATACGCGAACCAGCACGGGTCGGTCTTCGGCGGTGTCTCGGGAAGCTCGAGGAATTCAGAGAACTGCGCAAGGCCCGCGGTGTACGCGGCGGCGTTGCGTCTCCTCGCATCAGCGAACGACGGGAACTTCTTGAGCTGCGCAACTCCCAGAGCGGGGCTGAACTCAACGCCCTTAAGGTTGTAGCCAATCTGCCCGTAGACGTATTTGTGGTCGAAGCCGTCAGGAAGGCTCGGGAATTTCCAGCCGAAACGCTTTCCGCACGTGTCGCTGTATCCTGGCTCGCACCAGCAGTCGCGCCCCCAGTCCCGTGCCGATACGGCAGCGCGCATAAGCCTGCCGTCCTTCGCGGTCACGGCGCCGCCCTCTCCCATCGTGATGTGGTGCGCAGGGTAGAAGCTGAATGTGCTGTAATCTCCGAACGTTCCAACGAGCTTTCCGTCGTAACGTGAGCCAAGCGCGTCGCACGTGTCCTCGATGACGTAAAGATTGTGCTTCTTGGCAACGCCCATCACTGCGTCCAGGTCAAACGGTATCCCGAGCGTGTGGGCGAGCATTATCGCCTTGGTCTTGGGCGTGACCGCTTCCTCAAGCAGGGATGTGTTGATGTTGTAATTGCGCATATTGACATCGAGAAAAACCGGCACGAGTTGGTTCTGCAGGATGGGGTTCACGGTTGTCGGGAAGCCCGCGGCGACGGTGATGACCTCATCACCGGGCAAAAGCCTCCGTTCGACCAAATCCTTGTTTGGGCTCGTGAGCGCGGTCAATGCGATAAGGTTCGCGCTTGAGCCTGAATTGGCAAGCAAGGTTTTGCGCGTTCCGGTCGGGCTGTCCGAAAGGAACCGCGAGAACTCCTTGCAGAACTGGTCATCGAATTTTGAATACGCGTACCAGTGCGAGACCAGCACCTTGAACAGGTTGCGGTGCTCGTCCTGGTCGAACGTCGTTCCGGCATACTGGATGGGCGTGACGCCCGGGACAAATTCCTTTGCGGGGTGACGGAGCGCAACGTATTCCTCAATGATTTCAAGCGCCTTGTTCTCCAGCTCAAGGAGTTTGTTCTCAAGGCCCAGTGCGTCACTCACCTTTTCTATCATTCGGTTGAGGCGTCAGCTATCAATCTCTTAAATCTTTCGTCGCTTCAAGAACGCCTTTAAGTGCCTGCCCAATCTCCTTCGTTGAGTATTTTTCGGCAAAGAGCGCGTGCCCGTTTTCCGCTATGGTCTCACGCAGCTTCCGGTCTTTCGCAAGGGTCCGGATGGCTTCAGCAAGCGCTTCAGGATTGTTCGGGGGTACGAGCCACGCGGTCTTTCCGTGCGTAAACACTTCCCGGTGCGCGGGCGTGTCGACCGTGATGAGCGGCCTGCCGCACGAAATCGTGTCAAATGCCTTGTGCGTGATGACCATCTTCGCCTTCTCGCTCGCGCCGAAGTTGCCCAGGCTGATGTCTCCCTTTGCCATGCGTTTCGGAAGCTCGTGGAGGCCCAGGAGCGGTTCCCAGTTGATGCTCGTGACGTGCAGTTCATCGGCAAGCTTTCTTGTCGGCTCGTATGTTTGTCCCTTGCCTACGATGTGGAAGGTGATGCTCTTGTCGTCTTCCAGCAGTTTCGCTGCCCTGACGATGACGTCCATTCCGTGCAGCGGAATGAATGTCCCGTGGAAATAGACCACGGTTCCCGTGTTCTTCGGCATCGGCTGGAACGTGAACACGTCATCATCGGATCCGATGTAGATAATCGAGAATTTCGCAGGATCGCTCTTGAACGTCCGGACAAAATACTCGATGTGGCTTTGCGTGTCCAGGAAGTTCCTGTCCGCGAGCATACAGGAAATCTTGTCGCTCCACCACAGCAGTCTTGCCTTGAGGGAGCCTTCCTTGACGATCTTCCTGTCGAAAACGAGCGTATCATAATCGGAAATAAACACGTCAAAGACAACCGGCTTCCGGTGCCACCATTTCAGCAGCCACGCCGTGAGCAGGACGAGCTTGCCGTTGACCAGGACGACATCAAAATCCTTTTTCAGCAGGCGCTTGGCGATTGAGAAATATTTGGCCCTCCCGGTCCTGAGGAATAAGTCGACGTCGACATTGTTCGCTGTTAATCCCTTCCACAGGATTCTTCCGCGCGAGTAGCCGTTGATGTCGTACACACCCAGCATTAAGACTTTCATTCAGCCACCTTCCGGTACGCCTTGATGACAGTATCCACGATTTTCTTTTCCGCAAATCGGGCTTGCGCGCGTTTTCTTCCAGAGGAGCCCATTTGTTTCCTGAGCTTGGCATCATCAAGCAGACGGACAAGCGCATTTCTCCACTGCGCAGCGTCGCCCGCGTCAGGAAGCAGCCCGGTCTTTCCGTCGACAACAATGTCCGTTATGCCTCCGATGTCGGACGCGACGACGGGTTTGCCCGCGGCCATCGCTTCAAGCGCGACACGGCCGAATGCCTCGGGAACGAGCGAAGGGAATGCCAGGATATCCGAGGATGCCATGATGGAGGGCAGCTCCTTTTGGCTGACTTCATCGTGGAAGACCGCGCTCACGCCGTTCTTCCACGCGAGCTCCTGCAGGGCATTCTTTTCAGAGCCCGTTCCGTAGCAGTGCAATTCGTAGGGGAGCTGGACGCCTTGTAACGCATCAAGTACGACGTGCAGCCCTTTCATATGGACGTAGCCGCCGAGATAAAGCAGGCGTGGGATGCCGTGTTCCTGCGCTTTTGCGTCTTGAAAAGCGTCCAGATTGATGATGTTAGGGACAACCGTGGAGCGCTTCTTCCCGACACCGTACTTTTCAAGCCAGCGCTGCATCGCCGTCGAAATAGGAAGGAAATGGTTGAACTTCGGGAAGCTGTTCCGGATGCGCACCCAACGCGAGTATATCGCAGCCCATGCCAGCGGGTTGTAGCGCAAATACCACGCATTGCCCATCCTGCCCAGCTCCTCACCGGAAACATACGCCTTGACGAACGACCCGAACGTGTACGGCTCGGTGCGCTCCTTTCCCTGGTAGAGCAGGGTGCCTTTCGGGCAGAACGCGAGCGGCGAGTTGATGTGGGCGATAAGCGGTATGCCTTTCAAGGACGCAACGCCCGGCATGCTGGTGATGTTCATCGCGTGCACGATGCTGGGCTTAATCCTTTTTACGAGCGCGGGAAGCGCCCTCTTTACGGACGCCGTGAACTTCCTTCGCTCCAGATTGCCCTTGAGCGAACCTGAGTCATTTCCGGTCTTGAGCAAGCGGTAAATCTTGATTCCGTCGCGGGTTTCCTCGCGGGTATCCCCCCCAAAATGTGAGGTCAGCACGCTCACCTTGACGTGGCGCTTCACCAGGGCTTTCGCGAGCGCAAAGGCGCTCAGCTCGCCGCCGCCCATCGCGCGCGGCGGGAAGTACTCGGAAACCATCAAAACGTGCATAGCAGGACTGCACTTCGATAATGCTTTTAAAGCTTCTGAACCGCGAACGGGATGTGAGAACCTGCATTGTCCTCCCCACGTACAATGAGCGCGAGAACGTACGATCACTCGTGCCTGCCCTGCTGCGCACCCACGTGCCTGGCGAGCTGCACGTGCTGGTCGTGGATGATTCCAGCCCGGATGGCACCGCCGTTGAAGTGAAACGTCTCCAGAAGAAGTTCCCGCGGCTCCACCTGCTCGTTCGGGAACAGAAGCAAGGGCTTGGGGCGGCGTACGTCGCGGGCTTCAAGCATGCCCTCCAACTGCTTGAGCCGGATGTCCTTTTTGAGATGGACGCCGACTTTTCCCACGATCCCGCGGACGTTCCGCGCCTGCTCGCGGGCATTCGCGAAGGGGCTGACGTCGTCATCGGCAGCCGCTACATCCCGAACGGCAAAATCGTCGGCTGGGACTGGTGGCGCACAAGCGTCAGCTGGGGCGGCAACTTCGTATCGCGCGCGCTTGCAGGCCTGCCCGTGGCGGACTGCACCGCAGGCTACCGCGCGTGGCGCGCATCGACAGTAAGAAAAATCGATTTGGACCGCCTCGGGGTGAGCGGCTACGCGTTCCAGCTCAGCATCCTGCACTCAGCGCGCAGGAAAGGCGCGGTCATCCGTGAAATCCCCGTCACGTTCACGGAACGCAGGCAAGGCAGCAGCAAGATGCGGATGAAAGACATTGTGGAATTCTTTGCAACGAGCGTGAAGCTGGCATTCAGGTAAGGGTGCGCCGGCAACCAGGCTCTCAGCATAGCTCTGCCCAATCACGTTTGTTTCGGCATAAATAACTAAAACGACGCCATGACAAAACTGCTTGGGACGGGAATGCGCCAGGCAGATGCGCGTGTTACTTCTTTTCCTGGAGGGGCGACTCAGCAGGGCTTTCCGATGGAGCAGCGTGTGCGGAGTGATGCTCCTGTTTCGCAGGCTCGCGCGACTTCATTTGCAGCACGAACGCGCCGGCGGCAAACACCAATGCGGGAATGCCGAGGAACGTCAGCCATCCCATCGGGCCGTGGAAGACCCCCACGAAAAAGAACAGGATGGGAATGCCCGCAATCCCGAGCACGATGGCGAACACGAGCTTCTCGAAAAGGCCGCGCTCAAGCAGCAGCACCCACGGCGTCAGCGGCAACACGAGTACGAGGGTAAACGCGAACGCGAACTGCAGCGCCGCAAGCACATCGCCCATCAGCATCGCGGGAACAAACGATGCGATGGCCGCGAGTGCGAGCACAACCAAGCCTTCCTGCACGTCACGCCTCATCGGAAACACCTCTCTGGATGATCCGGATGCCGTTCTTGTTATACACCAAACGCCAGCCATATACTTCCGTCAGGTGCTCAATCATCCGCGCGTTATAGACCTGTACGAACGGCTGGTCGCCGACCTGGAAGTCAGCCATAATGATGTAGTCGAACGTGGTGATGTTCTGGTTGGGAGAGCGTTTTTCCGCACGCCCATACGAGAAGAATGTGCCATTGTCAATCGCGTTCAGCGCCATCATCGTGTTGCCTGCCGAGCCCGTTTTCGGGAACTCCGTGCGCACGATTGTTGCGTTGTTCTCGACAAACTCCTGGAGCACCGGAATGAAGTCCGGGAAGTCCAGGTCGAACGCCACACGCTTCGCATAGGAATCTGACATCTGGTAGTAGCCGGAAAGGAAGAACACTTCCGCATCACGGGGCGTGTTCTGCTGCAGCCAAAGCAACGCGTCATACTTCTCGGGCGTGATGTGCTGGCTGTGCTTCATGGGCGTCAGGGCAGCGTATCCCGGCCACGCGAGACCTATGAGCAGAACGATGAGTATGCCGACAAACACTTCCTCGCGCACCTTCGTGAGGCTGGAGACATTCCTCACGATGAGCTGGTAGAGCGCGTACGCGACAAGCGGAGCGATAAGGAACGGCAAGGCCATTCGCTGGCGGACGAAGAAGTAATACGCGCTCATCACCCACGGAAGGATGAACAAGTGGACGAAGAAATACGCGTTCCCAATGAGCAAGGGAGCGTATTTCCTCCAGTTCAGCGCCGCCTGCAGCAGGCCAAGCCCTGCGAGCAGCAGCAGCCACCACGGGAAATCTGACAATGACGTGTAAAATGGAAGCTCCGCCAGTTTAGGCGCATACCAGCCGAAGAACGACCCCGTTCCGCCGCTCCCTGCGGTGAGGAACCAGCTCAGGTCCTGGTAGCGCGGCCAGAACAGGATTGCCGAAACGATGGGCACGGGAATGAGCGCGAGAGCATACTTCGCTCCGGCCCACGCGCCCTTGATTTTCTTCGTTGGCCACCAGCTCCGGATGGTGACAGCTGCGAACGCGATTCCCGCGGGAATGGCGATGAAGAACAGCTCGGCAACGTGAATCAGCCAAGCGCCGCTGACCGTGAGGCTCAACCTGAACGCGAGCCACCACGAAGGCTTCCTCCAGAACTCATACGCGAGCCAGAGGCTGGCGTAGAAGAAGAAAAACCCGCCAACGTTATTCCACAGGCCGATGTACATCCCGTACCACCATTCCGAAACACCGAGCGGAATGACGTACAGCGCGGCAGCGAGCAGTCCGATGGGCTTGGAATTGAAGATTTTGCTCGCCAGAAGATACAGGAAGATGATGCCAAACGCCTCGAAAAACGTGACCATCAGGTACATCACGTTCCAGACGGGAATTCCGCTCACTTTCGTCAGCGATGCGGTCGTGAGATAGTTCAAGGGAGGGTTGGGATCAATCATATTCTCCCAGCCCTGCGCAAGATAATGCGGAAGGTAGCCGTAATGCCTCTCATCGACGATGACTTGCGCGGCTAATGAGTGATAGAAAGGGTCGGCCGCCTTGATAGTGCCCGGATGCGTCAGGAACAGCCCGTCGACATTTGTGCGCAGCGTCCAGCCGAAGATAAATAGGGCAAGAACAATAAGCTCAAACTTGTGCTCTTTTGCGAACTTGATGAGGTCCATTGAGTCTCAACGCCAGCAGCCCCCGGAACATCCTGAACGTGTCACGCAACACGTGCACGCTGCTCCTTCCTGCGGGATGCACGACTGCCGGGATTTCCACGATTTTATAATGCTTGCGGAACGCCTTGACGAGAATCTCAGTGTCCCACAAGAAGCGCTGGTTGACGGTTCCAGGAAGCAGGTCACGGATGACCTCTTTCTTGAATGCCTTCAGCCCGCACTGGAAGTCCTTGAGCGGAACGCCAAACAGGAGCCTGGTGAGCAGGCCATAGCCGTTGCTCGTAATCCTGCGAACGAGCGGGTAAGCAACCTTTGCGCCGCGCAAATGCTTGCTCGCGATGCTGATGTCGCCTTTCTTCAGCGCGCCCACAAGCACGGGAATCAGCGTCTTTTCAATCGTCAAGTCCGCGTCGATGAACAGCTGGATGTCGCCCGTGGCCGTTTTGAAGCATTCCGTGAGAATCGCGCCCTTGCCGCGGTTCTGCGCATAGCCGACGTAACGCACGTTGCGCTTGCCTTTCGCGAAATTCTTGATGGTCGATTCTGTCGCGTCCTTGCTGCCATCATTGCCAACGATGAGCTCGAAGTCCCACGGCAAGGTTTTCAGGTAAGCGTACAGCTCAGGGAGCGTGCGCTTGAGGATTTCAGCCTCATTATACGAAGGAACGATGACGGAAAGCAGCATCAGGCCACCTTCCGGTAGGTGCGCTCGACATTCCTTGCCAGGATGCGCCAGTCGAAGTCCTTGGCGCGCCGGAGCGCTTCCTTCTGCTTCTGCGCGTAGAGCTCCTTATCCGCGAGGAGCTTCACGAGCTGGCTCGCAAGTTCCTTGTGGTCGCGTTTTGGGAAAAACAGGCTGCCCTTGTTGTCCGTGACTTCACGGAGAACAGGAAGGTCCGTGCATACGACGGGCAGGCCCAATGCCATCGCCTCCGCGACAACCATCCCGAAACCTTCGACTTCAGAGGGCAGGCAGAACACGCGGTGCCGCTTGCGGAGCCTGAGAACGTCCTCGAACTTGGAAAGCCTGCCCTTGAACGTGACGTTCTTTTCGAGCTTCAGTTTCTTGACAAGCAGTTCAAGCGCTTCCTGCTCCTCGCCAACGCCCTGGATTGTAAGGATGATGTCAGGAAACTGCTTCTTCGCTTCGGCGACGGCACGGATGAGCGTGTCTGCGCGCTTGCTCTTGATGAGCCGGACGCTCGTGCTGACGCTCGGCTCCTTCATTTGCCGGACGGAAATGCCGCGCATCAGCTCCAAGTCCACGCCGTTGTAGATGACGTCAATCTTGCGCGCAGGAACGCCCCGCCTGACAAGCTGTTCCTTGGTGCTGTGGCTTACTGCGATGTACCGTTTGAACGGGAGCAGGAGCGCGAATTTCGTCCAGATCGCGCCGAGCGTGCCGGTGAACCAGCCCTTGAGCTTGCGCCATTCCTTGAATGTCCAGCTCTCGTGGTATGTCGCGATCGCGGGCTTGCCACGGCACGCGGCGACGATGGCCGCGACAGGGTACGTCAGGTAGCTGAAGCCCTCGACGACCTGCACTTTCGGGATGAACAGGCCGGTGAAGAATGCGGCACCCGCATAGCTGAGGCGCGTGAGGATGTTGCCCGTGTTGGAATACGGGTTCGTGAATCCGACCCGGATGACGTTGATGCCCGCGACGCGCGAAAGGCGCGGCTGCTTTTTCTGGTGGGAACAGATGACGGTGATCGTGTGCCGTCTTGCGAGCTCCTTGAGAAGATGGATTCCGCGCGACTCAACGCCGCCGGTGATGCCCTCGCGCTCGCTCGTGGGGAAGTACTCCGTGAAAATAAGGATGTTCATGGCTTTTTCCTGGCGTCGCGCATCGCGGTCTGCCGCACGAGCTGGGTGAGCTGGTGGTTCACCTGTTCCTGGCGCACGTGCATCCGGTACGTGAGATAGAACAGCGCGACGATGGCGATGTACACGAACGTATCAATCGGCTTGCGCGTATCGATGCCGAGCGTGCTTGAAATCGCGTACGCAGTCGATGGAACCCAGACCACGACAATCACTCCAATCCAGATGACCGCCCAGAACGCAGATTGGCCGAGCGTGAGCTGGTGGCCTTTCATCCGCAGGAATACGCGGCTGAGCGCGAATAGTGCAAAAAGCGTGGCGAAAATCTGGAGTGCGGTCGGAACCATGGTTACCTCAGGAACTTGTTGGCAAGCGTTTTCAGGAAGATGCGCAGCGCCGCGAACCGGCCCTGGCTGCTGTGCGCCTTGGAGTAGCTCGTGTATTTGATGACGACGGGGATTTCGCGGTAGGTAAGCTTGTGCAGGCCAATCTGGTCGATGATTTCGCTCGCGTGCTCCATCCGGTCCGAGGAGATTTCGATGGTTTCAGCGGCGTGGCGCGATAGAGCGCGCAGGCCGTTGTGGGAGTCGGTGAGGCGGACGCCGTAGAGCACCTTGAACAGGAACGCACCGCCCTTAAGGAACTGCCTGCGCAGCCACGGGACGTTGGAGCCGGGGCGCAGGAACCGTGAGCCGAGCGTCACCTGCACCTCGCCGTTCTGGATGGGCTTGAGGAGCGCGGGAAGGTCTTCCACCCGGTGCTGGCCGTCCGCGTCAAAGGTGACGATGAGGTCAGCGCCCTGCTGGACAGCGTAATCTATGCCGGTCTTCAACGCCGCGCCCTGGCCGCGATTGAGAATGTGCCTCAGCACGGTCGCGCCTGCGCTTTCCGCAAGCGATGAGGTATGGTCGCGGCTGCCGTCGTCCACCACGATGATGTTGCGGTAGCCGCCCTTTTGGAGCCCTTTGATAACCGCTCCGATAGAACGCTCCTCGTTGAACGCGGCGATGACGATAGCGACCTTTTCCATCAGGAGGCTTTCCCGAGGGTGCATATAAAAACCTTATGCACAGCTCTTCAGTCAGGGCAACCAGGCTCTCAGGGTCTGTTGTCGCGTTCGTTTCTGAACTACTTGACAACGCCACGACAAAACTGCCTGGGATGGGGATGTGGGGCGTGTACCTGGGGGTTCGCAACACAGGATACCGCCCATGAGAATCTTTATATAGCGACGATAGTCCCGCAACGCCATGGAAGGGGGTACCGAGCAGCCGGCGGCAACGCCTGCAGAACAGAAACGGGACGACATCTCTCTCGCCCAATTCAAGAAATACCTGCCCTACATCGTTCTCGCGGCGCTGTTGGTTCTCGGATTCAACCTCCGCGCATACCATCTTGACTATCCCGTAGTCGGCTACCACAACTGGAAGGAAGTCCACTACCTCACCGAGGCGCGGAACTTCGCGGAAAACGGCATCGTCTTCAAACCGTGGCCGTTCGTGCCGCAATGGGATCTGCCGTTCCTGAAAGAGCCGGTCACTGGAGAGCACGCGGACACATTCCCGACGATTTCCATCCTCGGCTCATTCGCGTATAGGCTGTTCGGCGATAACCTCGGCGCGCTCCGCGGCATCGGCGTCATCCTCAACCTTGCGAGCATCGTTTTGCTTTATTTCATCGTCAGGCGCCTGTTCAAGCGCGAGGACCTTGCGCTTGCGACGGCAGCCGTTGCGGCCCTGAACCCGCTGATGATTTTTTTCAGCCGCAACTTCCAGCTCGACAGCCCGGCGCTGTTCTTCATGCTCTTGGGAACGTGGTTTTTCCTCAAATGGATTGAGCACGACAAGCCGCGCGATTTCATCCTCACTGCAGCGTTCGTCACGTTCGGCATCATGACTAAATATTCCTTTGTCGTGATGGCTTTCCCGTTCCTCGTCATCTTCCCCTACAAGCGCCTGCTTGAGTGGAAGTCCCGCCTCAAAACGTTCATACCGGCAGCCGGAATTGGGTTGGCGCTCCTGCTCTGGTTCACCTATATGGAACTCATCTTCAAAGGCTGGGTCAAGAGCGTTTACGGCGTCACCGGCGGGGCAGTCATCTCACTCACGGAAATCATCAGTTTCACAGAAATCTTCACGGCGGGCTTCTGGCAGGTGATGTGGCCGTTCATCGCTGACAACTTCACCATCGCGGGCTTCTGGTTCGCGGTGCTCGGCGCGTTCCTTCTCGTGATGATGCGCCACAAGCACCCCCTCGGCGCGCGCTACTTCCTCGCATATGCGGGCTTCGGAGTCCTTTTCACCATCATCCTCGCTCACAAGCTTGGCGGCCACAGCTACCACCAGTTCCCATACGCCCCCTTGGCGGTGTTCCTCATCGCTTACGCGTTCGTCGTCATCAGCACGACCGCAGCGAGCCTCGTGCGCTTCACGCACGCGCGTTGGCTTCTGATTTCGCTGCTCATCCTCGTCCTTTGGCCCGCGACGAACGCCTCGCTCGACCGCCAGTTCGGCCTCGTGTTTCCCGGCCTTGATGTCGCGGGACAGTTCATCAACATGAACTCACAGCCCGGCGAGAAGATATTCCACTCCAGCCACCAGAACTATGGCGTCCTCTGGCACGCGGACCGCGCGGGCTACAAGCTTCCCGACGACATCGTGAGCTTCGTGGAAGGCGAGGAAAAAGGCGTCAGGTGGCTGTTCATTTACCAATGGAGGCTCAACTTCTTCCAGAACGAGGACGTGATGCCCTATGTCCGCGAGAACTATCACCTTCGGCAGGTCGGATTCGCGATGCAAGGTACCGATTTCGTTCCGTATTACTTCCTGCTCGAAAAGGGCGGCACGTTTGACGAGAACAAAATCAATGAACTGCTTTCAGGCAGGGGGCTCGGGACGAGGACGTATGAGCTTCCGCAAGGAGAGTTCACGCTCAATGTCATCACGCTGCCGCACCAGTCTTCGGAAGACACGGCACGCCAGCAGCGGGCGCAGCAAGAACTCGAAGCGCTTCTCAACGAGACCCAGTGACTGCCTGATAGACTTTCTGGTATTCCGCGGCACATTTCTTCCACGTGAACAGCTTCCGGACGCGGGCTCGCGCAAGCTTGCCCATCCTCGCGCGCAACTCGTCGCTGCCCATGAAGGCCTTGATTGCGCCCCTGAGCGCGACTATGTCGCCGGGCTTCACGACGACACCCGTTTCGCCGACAACTTCAGGACAGGCGCTGGCATTTGACGTGACGACAGCCATCTCGGCAACCATCGCTTCCGCCAATACCAAGCCGAAGCTTTCCGCAGATGACGGGAAAGCGAAAATCCTGGACTTCGCGTACAGCGCCTGGAGCTTTTCGCGAGGAATCCAGCCATAGAACTTGATCTGGGGCGTTCCCTTTGCCAGCGTTTCCAGTTCAGCACGCTGCGGGCCGTCGCCGACAATGGCGACTTCCCACCCGGTGAGATCAAGCCCCTTGACCGCTTCGACAACCTGTCTCGCGCCCTTACGTTCAAAGAGGCGGCCCGCAAAAACGATGCGGTTCTCCTTCCTGCCTTTCGGCGCGGGAGGGATATCGATGCCCCAGTGGATTGCCTTGATCTTGTCGGGGTTTCCGTTCCACGACTTCAGGACAAGGCCGCGCAGGTTTTCCGACGGTGTGAGCACGAGGCTCGCGTTCCTCACGATTGTGCGCCAGAGCGGCAACAGCAGCTTGTGCAGCAGCTTGAACCGGTCAGGATTGTATCCGGGAATGTCTGAGCCATGCGTTGAGATGACGTAGGGAATCTTGTGTTTTCTTGACAGGCGCCACGCAAGCACTCCCGTCGGGATGATGAAATGGCAGTGGATGAGGTCGTATTTGTTCTTCGCAACGAGCTCATTCGCCTTCTTCCACGCGGGGCGCAGGAACGAAAGCATTTCCCGCGCCGTGCTCAGCTCCTTCCGCGCGCGCTTGCACGGGACGCGATGCACGGTGACGTTCCCAGCGTTTTCCTCGGCAGGAAGCCCACGAAACCCCATCGTGACGAGGTCGAACGTGTGGTTGAGCGCATTGCTTAAGTGCAGGGTAACGGGTGCAGCACCTCCGCCAAGCGGAGGAAACTCGTAGTTCAAGAGAAGAACGCGCATCTTACTCCAGCGTCTCGCCGACGCGGGAAATGGGCGCTGTCCTGTAGTAAATCTTCGTCAGCGCGTCGGTCATTACGCCCATCCCGAAGAACTGCACGCCCAGGATGATGAGCAGGACGACAAGCAGCAACAGCGGGCGGTTTGCAATGGATTCGGCATAGAAGAGCTTGCGCACAAGCAGGTACAGTCCCGCAACGAAGCCAAGCCCGAAGCAGGACAGCCCAAGTCCGCCGAACAGGTGAATCGGCCGGGCGCTGTACTGCATCCAGAATTTCACGACGAGCAGGTCGAGGAAGCCGCGGAAAAGCCTGCTCATCCCGTACTTGCTCTTGCCGAACTGCCGGGCACGATGGTTGACGACGAGTTCCGTGACGCGGTAGCCGCGCCACGTCAGGATCGCGGGAATGTAACGGTGCATCTCGCCATACAGGTCGAGACCGCGGAAGCATTCCTTCCGGTACGCCTTGAGCGTGCAGCCGGAGTCGTGGATTTTCTCGCGCGTCAGCATCCTGCGCATCAGCCCCGCAAATCGTGAGAACAGCTTTTTGCCGAGCGGGTCCTTGCGGTATTTCCGCCAGCCCGAGACCACATCGAACCCCTCGTTCATTTTCGCGAGAAGCTTCGGGATGTCCGCAGGGTCGTTCTGTAGGTCGGCGTCCATGGTGATGATGACATCGCCCGTAGCGTACTTGAAGCCCGTGTCCATTGCGGCAGTCTGGCCGAAGTTCCTGCGGTGGAACAAAATTTTCGCAGTTCTGTCCTTCGCGTTCAGCTCACGCAGCTTCTGCCGCGTGCCGTCCGTCGAGCCGTCGTCAACGTAAATGATTTCATACGGGTGCTTGAGCGCCTTCAGCACCGGAAGCAGCTCGGAGTAGAGCCTGCCGACATTCTCGGCCTCGTTGTACGTGGGTATTACGATGCTGAGCTTCATGCGGTCGCGTTCGTCTCCGTCATAGGCGGCGTTTCGACGAGCTGGGGAGCGTCCACGACCTGCGTCGTGTTGTCGCCAGTCCAGTCGACCTTGTAGGTGTAGATAAGGCCGCCGCTCGCGTCACGCTGGATGTTGAACGGCTTGAAGTACTTCAGGCCGTGGCCCTGGAAGTAATACATGTGCGTGAACATGCTTGCCGCGAGGTCCTCGTGCGCGAGGAGAATCGCGTAACTCCCGCCCTGCGGCACGAGCGTCAGGCTGAAGGGGGACGAGCTGTTGTAGCGTTTCTGCTCGATGCCATCTTCCGTCGGGTACGCAAACTTTGCCGGGCGCGTCTCGCCGTTCTGCGCGGGCAGTGTCACGTCCATCGTTTCAAGGTCAACCTCGATGTTGTTGCTGCACAGCAGCTTGTTGCCGCTCCTGTCGCAGCCGAACAAGTCGCCGTTGTAGCTCGGCCACGGCGCAATCCACGCGTTCGCGTCCTGCTCCGTGCGAATGGCCTTGACTTCATTGTAGAGCTGCTCCGCCTGCTCGCGGCTGACGTTGTTGTTCTTCATGATGAACTGGACGCCTTCTTCGAACGGCATGTTCCTCGCGAACACCCAGATGTCGGCGCGGTTGAAGTCCCAGCTGCCGAAGTGCGCCCAGACGCCGGACTTGCCAACCATGTCGAAGGACGCGATGAAGAAAGCCTCCGGAGGCTGGCAGTGCGTGTTCGGCATCAGGTTGTCAATTGTCGTTTCCGAGACTCCTTTTGCGGCGAGGTACGCGCGCGCCTGCCTCTCGTCCAGGGTGAAAATCTCGTTCAAATACTGCACGGTCTTTGACGCGTCATTAACTTCCCGGTCCAGGACGTCGAACGCGCGTGAGGAGCCGCAGTGGAGCATCCTGAGCGTTCCTATTGCCTGTTCCTCGTCGTCCAGCAGAAGGATTTTTCCAACCCAGTGCGCCATCGGCTCGTTCTGCGAGGCTCCGTCGAACGTCACCGGGCGGTC
>Ga0073934_10001068_pt1 | contig 69792 bp, 65 predicted proteins | sample LarsenN4metaG_FD_76834 | JGI IMG/M metagenome (GOLD analysis project Ga0073934, IMG submission 76834) | Hot spring sediment bacterial and archeal communities from British Columbia, Canada, to study Microbial Dark Matter (Phase II) - Larsen... ...
CAACCGGGTTCGAGGCGTGCTGGAGCAAGCCGCTCGACGTGCCGCTGGTGCTCGAGGCGCTGCGCCGGCACCGTGGGGCCGACGCGGGCCCCGAGGCCGGCCCGCCTGCCGACGCGGCATGAGCGCCCACCGCCACGGGCAGGCCGCGCGCACCGCGGTGCTGCTGGTCAACCTCGGTACGCCGGCCGCCCCCACGCCCGCGGCGACGCGGCGCTACCTCGCGGAGTTCCTCTCCGATCCCCGCGTGGTCGAGATCCCGCGCGTGGTCTGGCTGCCGCTGCTGCACGGCGTCGTGTTGCGCACGCGGCCACGCCGGTCGGCCGCCAAGTACGCCGGCATCTGGACTCCCGAGGGCTCGCCGCTGGCGGTGTGGACCGCGCGCCAGGCCGAGGCCCTCGACCGGCTGCTGCGCGAGCGCGGCCACGACGTGCTGGTCGCGCATGCCATGCGCTACGGCGAGCCGGCCATGCCCGGGCAGCTCGACGCGCTCGTGCGCGGCGGCGCGACGCGCGTGCTGGTGCTGCCGCTGTACCCGCAGTACTCGGCGGCCACCACCGCCAGCACCTTCGACAAGGCCATGCAGTGGGCTGCCGCAACGCGACGCGTGCCGGCGCTTCGCTTCGTCGACGCGTTCCACGACGATGCGGGCTACATCGGCGCGCTGGCCGACAGCCTGCAGGCGCACTGGCGCGCACGCGGGCGCGCCGAGCGGCTGCTGCTGAGCTTCCACGGCATGCCGGCCCGCACCCTCGAGCTGGGCGACCCGTACTTCTGCCAGTGCCAGAAGACGGCCCGCCTCCTGGCCGAGCGGCTGCAGTTCGACCCGCGCCAGGTGCAGGTCACGTTCCAGAGCCGCTTCGGCAAGGCCCGCTGGCTCGAGCCGTACACCGAGCCGACGCTGCAGCAGATGGCCGCCGCCGGCATCAGGAGCGTCGACGTGATGTGCCCCGGCTTCGTGTCCGACTGCCTCGAGACGCTCGAGGAGATCGCGATGGAGGCGCGCGACGCCTTCCTCGGAGCGGGCGGCGCGGACTTCCGCTACGTGCCCTGCCTCAACGACTCGCCGCGCTGGATCGCCGCGCTCGCCGACCTCGCCGAGCAGCAGATGCAGGGCTGGCCGATCGGGGCCACTGCGGATGCCGCGGCATTGAACGCGCAGCGCGAACGCGCGCTCGCCCTCGGCGCCACCGACTGACCCGCGGCCGCCGGCGCCACGGGCCGCGCCGAGTTCAACCTCGGGCGCGTCGCCGCGCCCAGGCCTTCATCAGGCGTGGCAGCACGAGCACGGCCAGCACCACGGCGGCCAGCGTCGCCGAGGCGGGCCGCTCGAAGAAGACCGACCAGCGGCCCTCGCCGATCGACAGGGCGTTGCGCATCTGCGCCTCGGCCAGCGGCCCCAGGATCATGCCCACGATCACGGGCGCCGTCGGGAAGTCGAAACGGCGCATCAGCACGCCGAGCAGGCCGATGGCCAGCATCAGGAAGAGGTCGAAGGCACTCTGCCGCATGCCGTAGACACCGATCGTCGCGAAGATCAGGATGCCGGCGTACAGCTGCGGGCGCGGGATCTTCAGCAGCTTCACCCACAGCCCGACGAGCGGCAGGTTCAGCACGAGCAGCATGACGTTGCCGATGTACAGCGAGGCGATCAGCGCCCAGACCAGCGCCGAGCTCGTCTGGAACAGCTGCGGACCGGCGTTGATGCCGTAGTTCTGCAGCGCGGAGAGCAGGATCGCCGCCGTGACGCTGGTCGGGATGCCCAGCGTCAACAGCGGCACGAGCGTGGCCGTCACGGCCGCGTTGTTCGCGGCCTCGGGCCCGGCCACGCCTTCGATGGCGCCGGTGGTGCCGAACTCCTCCGGGTGCTTGCTCAGCTTGCGCTCGATGCCGTAGGAGAGGAAGGTCGGGATCTCGGTGCCGCCCGCCGGGATCGTCCCGAACGGGAAGCCCAGCGCGGTGCCGCGCAACCAGGCGGGCACCGAGCGGCGCCATTGCTCGCGCGTCATGTGCACCCGGTTCATCGAGTTCATCTGCGCGGTGGTGCGCCCTTCGTACAGGGCCGTGTACAGGCACTCGCCCACCGCGAACAGGCCCACCGCCACGAGCACCACCTCGATGCCGTCCATGAACTCCGGGATGCCGCCGGTGTAGCGCACCTGCCCGGTGATCTGGTCGAGGCCGACGAGGCCGATCGCCAGCCCGATGAACAGCGCCGTGATGCCGCGCAACGTGCTCTTGCCCAGCACCGCGCTCACCGTGGTGAAGGCGAGCACCATGAGCATGAAGTACTCGGGCGGCCCCAGCAGCACGGCGTAATTGGCGACCAGCGGCGCGAACAAGGTCACCAGCACGGTGGCAATCGTGCCGGCGACGAACGAGCCGATCGCCGAGGTGGCCAGTGCGGCGCCGGCGCGCCCGCTCTTGGCCATCTTGAAGCCCTCGAGCGCCGTCACCATCGTGCCCGTCTCGCCGGGCGTGTTGAGCAGGATGGAGGTCGTGCTGCCGCCGTACATCGCGCCGTAGTAGATGCCGGCGAAGAAGATCATGCTCGCCGTCGGCTCCACCTGCGCCGTGATCGGCAGCAGCATCGCCACGGTCACCGCCGGGCCCAGGCCCGGCAGCACGCCGATGGCGGTGCCGAGCGCGCAGCCGACGAAGGCCCACAGCAGATTGACCGGGGTGGCCGCCGTCACGAAGCCCGACAGCAGCTGGCTCCAGATTTCCATGCGTTCGGTCCCCGCGCCGCCGGGCGCCCTTCAGATCCAGCCCGTGCCGGTGAGACCGGGCAGGTTGATGCCGAGCAGCTTCGTGAACACCCAGTAGGCAGGCCCGGCGATGAGGAAGCCGGTGACGAAGTCGATCACCAGGCCGCGCAGGCCGCCGTGCGGCTTGCCCTCCGACCCGCGCAGTCCGCGCACGGCGAGCATGAAGCACGCGGTGCAGGCGAGGACGAACCCGATCGTGGTGATCAGCAGTGCGTTGGCGACGATGCCGGCCCCCACCCAGGCCAGCGCCACCCAGTCGCCCTGGGGCGCGCCCGAGGGCTCTTCCACGTCGCGCCAGCCCGACGTGCGGCGCGCGTCGACCGTCAGCCAAGCGCCGCAGCCGGCGAGCACGAGCGCCACCACCCAGGGCAGGAAGTTCGGCCCCACGCCGGCGTAGCCCGCCTGCGACGGGATGCCCGCCGCGCCGACGGCGAGCACCACCGCGACGCCGAACGCCGCCAGGCCGATCAGCGTCTGGTGCAGGCGGGCACTCATCTCAGAGCATGCCCGCCTTGAACATCGTCGCGCGCAGCGATGCGAACTCGCGGTCGACGAACTCGTCGAACTCCTTGCCCGAGAGCACGGCCGGCGTCCAGTTGTTCTTGGCCAGCGCCTCGGTCCAGCTCTTGGTCTTCAGGGCCTTCAGCACCGCGTCGGTGAGCGCCTTGCGCTGCGCGTCGGTGATGCCGGGCGCACCGTACACGCCGCGCCAGTTGCCGAGCTCGACGTTGATGCCGAGTTCCCTCAGCGTCGGCACGTTGATGCCCTTCTGCCGCGCCGGGCTGGCCATCGCGACGGCGCGCATCTTGCCGCTCTCGATGTACTGCTGGAACTCGCTGTAGCCGCTCGCGCCGACGGTGACGTTGTTGCCCAGGATGGCCGCCACCGCCTCGCCGCCTCCACGGAAGGGCACGTAGTTGATCTTGGCCGGGTCGACACCGACCTCGCGCGCGATCATCGCGATCGTGATGTGCTCGGTGCTGCCGCGCGAGCCGCCGCCCCACTTGACGCTCGCCGGGTCCTTCTTCATCTGGTCGACGACATCCTTCATCGTCTTCAGCGGGCTCTGCGCCGGCAGCACGAAGGCCGAGTACTCGCTCGTCAGGCGCGCGATCGGCGTGCACTGCGTGATGTTCACCGGCGGCTTGCCGGTGATGATGCCGCCGATCATCACCTGGCCCATCATGATCAGCGCGTTCGGGTCGCCCTTGGCCGCGTTGACGAACTGCGCCAGCCCGATGGCTCCGGCCGCGCCGCCCTTGTTCTCGTAGGTGACGGCACTGGCCACGCCGGCTTCCTGCAGCGCCTTGCCCAGCGCACGGCCGGTGCTGTCCCAGCCGCCACCCGGGTTGGCGGGGATCATCATCTTCAGGTTGTTCGCGGCGCGCGCGGACATCGGCAGGGCGCCGGCGGCGGCCAGTGCGGCCAGGGTCTTGAGGAAGGCATCGCGACGCATGTCGTTGTCTCCTGGGGCTGGTGGTGGGGGCGTGCAGCGATCGGCACGCACGAACGGAACGGCCGTGATGGTGGCGGCGGGCGCTGTCAGTTGGCTGTCGAGGACCTACGGGGATACCCCGATGCGCCCCGATGCGGCCCCGGGGCCGCGGGCCGCCCGGGATAATCCGGCCGCTCCCGATGAAGCTGCTGCTGATCGAAGACAACGCCGCGATGCAGATGACGCTCGTGCGCAGTTTCGAGCGCCGCGGCATGCAGGTGGTGGCCTGCGGCGACGGCGCCCGCGCTCTCGACCGCTGGCAGGCCGCGGTGCCCGACGTCGTGCTGCTGGACCTCAGCCTTCCCGGCCAGGATGGCCTCCAGGTGCTGAGCGCCGCGCGCGCCGCGGGGCTGCAGACCCCCGTGATCATCCTTACCGCGCGCGGCACGGTGGGCGACCGCATCCTGGGCCTCAACACGGGTGCCGACGACTACCTTGCCAAGCCGTTCGACCTCGACGAGCTCGAGGCCCGCGTGCGCGCGCTCGCGCGGCGCGCGCGCGGCGGCGGGCCCGACGCACCGGCGCCCTCCTCGGCCTTCTGCGGCCTCTCGGTGGACAGCGCCTCCGGCGCAGTCTAACGGCACGGGCAACCGCTGGACCTCAGCACGCGCGAGCTGGCCCTGCTGCGCGCCCTGCTCGCGCGGCCCGGACATGCCGTCGCCAAGGAGCGCCTGTCGGATCTCGTCTTCCCCGGCGGCGGGGCCGATGCCGGCGTGCAGGCCGATGCCATCGAGGTCGTCGTGTACCGCCTGCGCCGCAAGCTCGCCGGCACGGGCGCCACCATCCTCACGCTGCGCGGCCTCGGCTACCTGATCCAGGCCGAGCCCGCCCGGCCCGGCGGCCCGGACGTGCCGCCCGACGCCCCCTGAGCGCGCGCTTGGCCCGCTCCGCCTTCCGTGCCTCGCTGCGCCGCCAGTTGCTGCTCGGCCTGCTCGTCCCCGTGCTGGGCATCGTCGCGTTTGGCGCCGCGCTGCTGTACGCCTTCGCCCTGGAGGCGGCCAACTCCGCCTACGACCGCACGCTGCTCGCCTCGGCCAAGGCGATCGGCGAGCAGCTGCACCTGCAGGGCGACGGGCCGCAGGCCCGGCTCGCCGCGACGCTGCCGTACAGCGCGCTCGAGGCCTTCGAGGCGGACAACCGCAGCCGGCTGTACTACCGCGTGAGCGGCTTCCATGGCGAGATGGTCTCGGGATTCCCGGACCTGCCGGCAGCACGCCCGGCGGGCGACGCACCCAACCCGTTCGCCGCGCTCGTGCACTTCTACGACGAGCGCTACCGCGGCGAGCCGGTGCGCATGGCCGTGCTGCTGCAGCCGGTGGCCGGGCCCGAAGGCCACGGCATGGCCACCATCCAGGTGGCCGAGACGCTCGAGCTGCGCGAGACCCTGGCGCGCAGCCTGCTGCTGCGCACGCTCACTCAGCAGGCGGTGCTGATCGGCGTCATCGCGCTCGTCGTCGTGTTCGTCGTGCAGCGCGCCACGCGCCCGGTGCGCGACCTCGGCGAACACGTGCGCGCGCGCGCGGAGACGGATCTCTCGCCCCTGCCCCAGGCGATGTCGGCAGCGGCCCCGCGCGAGCTCGCGCCGCTGGTGGAAGCCACCAACGCCGTGATGGGGCGGCTGGCCCATCTGCTCGAGCACCAGAAGCGCTTCGTGCGCGACGCATCGCACCAGTTGCGCACGCCGCTGGCCGTGCTGAAGACGCAGGTGCAGTCGGCGCGGCGCGGCGACGTGGATGCTTCGACGGCGCTGGCCGAGATCGACCACACCGTGACACGCGCCACCGAGCTGGCCAACCAGATGCTTGCGCTGGCCAAGGTCGAGCAGCTCAAGCATCAAGGCGACGCCCCCGTGCTCGACTGGGCGCCGGTGGTGCGGGCCGTGGCGCTCGACCTGTCGGCGCTGGTGGCCGCCAGGCACCTCGACTTCGAACTTACGATGGACGATCGACCGGCGTTGGTGCGGGCGCACGAGTGGGCCCTTCGCGAGCTGACGCGCAACCTGCTGCACAACGCCATCAAGCACAGCCCCGCGGGATCGCGCCTCGCGGTGCGGCTCGCGATGCCGGCCGGCGAGGCCTGCCTCACCGTCGCCGACAGCGGCCCGGGCATCGCCGAGGAACTGCGGCCCAGGCTGTTCGAGCCCTTCGCGGCCGGTGGTGCGCAGGCAGGCTCCGGCCTGGGCCTGGCCATCTGCCGCGAGATCGTGACCAACCTCGGTGGCAGTGTCACCCTCGTCAACCGCGTCCACGGCGGGCGCATCGACGGGCTGGACGCCACGGTGTGCCTGCCGCTCGCGGCCGGCGAGGCCGCGCGAGCCGGCCCGAGCTGGCCGCCCTCTCTGGCCGGCCCACAGGGCAACGCGGCCGGGCCGGCGGCATGAAGAAGGCAGGTGCGCCCGGGCCCGCCGGGCGGGCGGGTCAGCACGGCCTCGGCGCGGAGGCCGGCGCCGACGCACGCGTGCGCCTGGACAAATGGCTGTGGGCCGCGCGCTTCTTCAAGACACGCGCCCTGGCCGCCGAGGCGGTGGAGCGCGGCAGGGTGGAGGTCAATGGCCAGACGACCAAGCCCGCTCGCGAGCTGAAGCGCGGCGACCGCCTGCGCCTGCGCCACGGGCCCGACGAGCGCACGGTCGAGGTGCTGGCCCTCAGCGTGGTGCGCGGGCCCGCCCCGGTGGCGCAGACGCTGTACGCGGAGACCGAGGAGAGCCTCACCCGGCGCCAGGCGCAGGCCGAGGCCCGCCGCCTGGCGGCGGAGCCGGCCATGAGCATCGAGCAGGGGCGCCCCACCAAGCGCGACAGGCGCCAGCTGGCGCAGTGGCAGCGCTGGAGCGCCAGCGTCGACGATCTGCCGGAGGGCTGATCCGGGGCAGCAGGCTGCCGTCCCGCCCCGCGGGATCGGCCCGAGGCCTGCAGCGGCAGCGCGCCGCCCCCGGCGCCGCTGAGGGAAAATGCCGGTTTCCACCCCGCGGCAGGCCGGCCACCGCGCCGGCGGCCTCACAAGGCCCTACGCCGCCCCTTGAAATGATCGCGCACGGCCCCAAGTGCCGCGCCAGCTTTGTTCGACCCGACCATGACCCCGGACAACGAGACCCCCTCCGCTGCCCCCCAGGAACCGGCCCAGAGCACGCAGAGCTTCGACAGCCGGAACCCGGCCGCGAACGGGACGGCGGCACCCGCCCAGGCCGGCACGCCGACCGTCGAGCAGGAACTGGCCGAGCTCAAGGCCAAGCATGCCGAAGTCTCCGACGCCTACCTGCGCGCGAAGGCCGAGGGCGAGAACATCCGCCGGCGTGCCGAGGAAGACATGGCCAAGGCGCGCAAGTTCGCCATCGAGGCCTTTGCCGAGAGCCTGCTGCCGGTGAAGGACAGCCTCGAGGCGGCGGTCGCCCTGCCCAACGCCACGAACGAGCAGTTGCTCGAGGGCGTGCATGCGACGCTGCGCCAGCTCGCGAGCGCGCTCGAGCGCAACAAGGTCGTGCAGCTGTCGCCCCCGGCGGGCACGAAGTTCGACCCGCACCAGCACCAGGCCATCAGCATGGTGCCCGCCGAACAGGAGGCCAACACGGTGGTGGCGGTACTGCAGAAGGGCTACCTCATCAACGAGCGCGTGCTGCGACCGGCTCTCGTCACCGTGGCCGCGCCGAAGTAGCGAATCGCGCGGCCGGCGCGGCAGCGGCAGTCGCCGTCCGTTCGCGGCGGCCTTGAAAGCGCCGAAGTTATCCACAACTCGAAGACAACCCGGAACCCTTCCCAGGAGCACATCGAATCATGGCCAAGATCATCGGCATCGACCTCGGCACCACCAACTCGTGCGTGGCCGTGATGGAGGGCAACTCCACCAAGGTCATCGAGAACAGCGAAGGCGCGCGCACCACGCCGTCGATCGTCGCCTACCAGGAAGACGGCGAGATCCTCGTCGGCGCCAGCGCCAAGCGGCAGGCGGTGACGAACCCGCGCAACACGCTCTACGCGGTGAAGCGGCTCATCGGCCGCAAGTTCACCGAGAAGGAAGTGCAGAAGGACATCGACCTGATGCCCTACAAGATCGTCGCCGCCGACAACGGCGACGCGTGGGTGGAAGTGCGCGGCAAGAAGATCGCACCGCCGCAGGTCAGCGCCGAGGTGCTGCGCAAGATGAAGAAGACCGCCGAGGACTACCTCGGCGAAGAGGTCACCGAGGCCGTCATCACGGTGCCCGCGTACTTCAACGACAGCCAGCGCCAGGCCACCAAGGACGCCGGCCGCATCGCGGGCCTGGACGTCAAGCGCATCATCAACGAGCCGACCGCCGCGGCGCTCGCCTTCGGGCTCGACAAGCACGGCAAGGGCGACCGCAAGATCGCCGTGTTCGACCTCGGCGGCGGCACGTTCGACATCTCGATCATCGAGATCGCCGACGTCGACGGCGAGAAGCAGTTCGAGGTGCTCTCGACGAACGGCGACACGTTCCTCGGCGGCGAGGACTTCGACCAGCGCATCATCGACTACATCATCGCCGAGTTCAAGAAGGAGCAAGGCGTCGATCTGAGCAAGGACGTGCTCGCGCTGCAGCGCCTGAAGGAAGCGGCGGAGAAGGCGAAGATCGAGCTCTCGAACAGCACGCAGACCGACATCAACCTGCCCTACATCACGGCCGACGCGTCGGGCCCGAAGCACCTGACGCTCAAGCTGACGCGCGCCAAGCTCGAGGCGCTGGTCGAGGACCTGATCGAGCGCACGATCGAGCCGTGCCGCATCGCGATCAAGGACGCCGGCGTCAAGGTCACCGAGATCGACGACGTCATCCTCGTCGGCGGCATGACGCGCATGCCGAAGGTGCAGGACAAGGTCAAGGAGTTCTTCGGCAAGGAGCCGCGCAAGGACGTCAACCCCGACGAGGCGGTGGCGGTGGGCGCGGCCATCCAGGGCCAGGTGCTCAGCGGCGACCGCAAGGACGTGCTGCTGCTGGACGTGACGCCGCTGTCGCTCGGCATCGAGACGCTCGGCGGCGTGATGACCAAGATGATCAAGAAGAACACCACGATCCCGACCAAGTTCAGCCAGGTGTTCTCCACGGCCGACGACAACCAGCCGGCGGTGACGATCAAGGTCTTCCAGGGCGAGCGCGAGATGGCCTCGGGCAACAAGAGCCTGGGCGAGTTCAACCTCGAGGGCATCCCGCCCGCGCCGCGCGGCATGCCGCAGATCGAGGTGACGTTCGACATCGACGCCAACGGCATCCTGCACGTCAGCGCCAAGGACAAGGGCACCGGCAAGGAGAACAAGATCACCATCAAGGCGAACTCGGGCCTGTCCGAGGCCGAGATCGAGAAGATGGTGAAGGACGCCGAGGCCAACGCCGCCGAGGACAAGCGCAAGCTCGAGCTCGTGACGGCGCGCAACCAGGCCGACGCGATGATCCACTCGGTGAAGAAGAGCCTCGGCGAGCATGGCGACAAGCTCGACGCGGGCGAGAAGGAGAAGATCCAGGCCGCGCTGAAGGAGGCCGAAGAGGCCCTGAAGAGCGACGACAAGGCCGTGATCGAGGCCAAGACCGAGGCGCTGATGACCGCCAGCCAGAAGCTCGGCGAGAAGATGTACGCCGACGCGCAGGCGGCTCAGGCGGCCGCCGGAGCCGGTGCGGCGGCGGGTGGCGGCGCCGAGGCGCCGAAGGCCGCCAAGCCGGCCGACGACAACGTGGTCGACGCCGACTTCAAGGAAGTGAAGAAAGGGTGAGGCGCGCGGGCCGGCCGGCCCGCCGCCGCACCTCGCCGCAGGCGAGCCGCGGGCCCGGCCCGGGGCTTCCTGCGGCGCAGGCGTTCTGAAGGGTCAACGAACAACAGCTCATGGCAAAGCGCGACTACTACGACGTCCTCGGCGTGCCGAAGAACGCCACCGACGAGGACATCAAGAAGGCCTACCGCAAGCTGGCCATGAAGTACCACCCTGACCGCAACCAGGGTGACGAGGCGAAGAAGGCCGAGGAGAAGTTCAAGGAGGCCAAGGAGGCCTACGAGATGCTCTCCGACTCCGGCAAGCGGGCGGCGTACGACCAGTACGGCCACGCCGGCGTCGACCCGAACATGGGCATGGGGCGCGGCGGGCCCGGGCCGGAGGGCTTCGGCGGCTTCGCCGAGGCGTTCGGCGACATCTTCGGCGACATCTTCGGCGGCGGCCGGCGCGGCGCCGGCGGGCAGCAGGTCTACCGTGGCAGCGACCTCTCGTATGCGATGGAGATTTCGCTCGAGGAAGCCGCCTTCGGCAAGGAGACGCAGATCCGCGTGCCGACGTGGGAGAACTGCGACACCTGCAAGGGCAGCGGAGCCAAGCCCGGCACGAGCGCGAAGACCTGCGGCACCTGTACCGGCAGCGGAACCGTTCACCTGCGGCAGGGCTTCTTCAGCATCCAGCAGACGTGCCCGCAGTGCCGCGGCAGCGGCAAGGTGATCCCCGAGCCGTGCCCGGCCTGCCATGGCGCCGGCAAGATCAAGAAGCAGAAGACGCTGGAGGTGAAGATCCCGGCCGGCATCAACGAGGGCATGCGCATCCGCTCGGCCGGCAACGGCGAGCCTGGCACCAACGGCGGCCCGCCCGGCGACCTCTACATCGAGATCCGCGTCAAGCAGCACGAGATCTTCGAGCGCGACGGCGACGACCTGCACTGCACGGTGCCGGTGGGGCTGACGACGGCGGCGCTCGGTGGCGGCATCGAGGTCCCGGTGCTCGGCGGCCACAAGGCCGAGATCGAGCTGCCCGAGGGCACGCAGCACGGAAAGACCTTCCGCCTGCGCGGCAAGGGCATCAAGGGCCTTCGCTCCAGCTACCCCGGCGACCTGTACTGCCACGTGACCGTCGAGACGCCGGTCAAGCTCACCGAGCACCAGAAGAAGCTGCTGCGCGAGCTCGACGAGAGCTTCCGCAAGGCCGGCGAACGCCACTCGCCGAACGCGAAGAGCTGGACCGACCGCGTGAAGGACCTGTTCAAGTAACTCGGCACCGCCCGGGCACGGCCGTGCGGGCCAAGCGGCCCGGACTCCCGATGGGCCTCAGAAGAGGCAGCCCTGGGCCGGGTCGCGCGGCGGCGGCCTGAACTGGCTCAGATCGAGCTCGTGCCGCACGCGGTTCAGCCCGAGGCGGGCGCAGGCCTTCTCGAATCGCTGGCGCACGAGTTGCGCCCAGGTGCCGACGCCCGTCATGCGGGTGCCGAAGCGGGCATCGTTGTCCTTGCCGCCGCGCATCTCGCGGATTCGGGCCATCACGCGGGCAGCGCGCTCGGGCAGGTGCTGCTGCAGCCACTGCTGGAAGAGCGGATTCACCTCCCATGGCAGCCTCAGCACGATGCTGAAGGCATTGCTGGCGCCGGCATCGCGGGCAGCCTCGAGCACGCGCTCGAGTTCGGGCTCGTTCAAGAACGGGATCAGCGGCGATACACTCACGCCCACCGGCACGCCGGCCTCGGCCAGCGTCTTCAGCGTTCGCAGCCGCCGGTGGGGGGCCGCGGCCCGTGGCTCGAGCTTGCGTGCGAGGTCGACGTCGAGCGTCGTGATGGAGACGTACACGGCGGCCAGCCCGCGCGCGGCCATCGGCCCGATCACGTCGAGGTCGCGCTCGACGAGGCTCGACTTGGTGATCAGCGAGAACGGGTGGCTTGCCTCGGCCAGCACCTCGATCACCGAGCGCGTGATGCGCAGCCGCCGCTCGACGGGCTGGTAGGCATCGGTGGCCGAGCCGATGTTCAGCAGCAGCGGTGCATAGCCGGGCGCGCACAACGCCTCGCGCAGGCGCTCGGCGGCGTTGACCTTGGCCACGATGCGCGTCTCGAAGTCGAGCCCCGGGGAGAGGTTGAGGTAGCTGTGCGTCGGCCGCGCGTAGCAGTAGATGCAGCCGTGCTCGCAGCCCCGGTAGGGGTTGATGGAGAGGTCGAAGCCGATGTCGGGCGAGTCGTTGCCGGCGAGGATGGACTTGACTCGCTCCTCGATGACACGCGTCTCGGGCGCCAGCGGCTCCTCGAGCGCGGTCTGGTCGAGTGTGCCCCAGCCATCGTCGAAGGCCTCGTGGGCCTGGCTCGCGAAGCGGTGCTCGATGGCCCAGACCGTGCCGCGACCCTTGTGCGCCTCGCGCGGCACCCGCACAAGGGCGGCTGGCGATGGCAGGGCTGGCTTGGGCGTCGACATACTGTTAATTTATACAGTAACTCCCTCCCGGGCAAGCCACCCTCCCAGGAGCCCGTCGGCAGCGCAGGCCCCCGCGCAGCGCTGCCCTCTCCCCGCCACCCTGTCGTCAGTACTCGGCGCCTTCCGGCGCGCGGTTCTCGAAGCGCGTCAACGGCTTCAGGAAGGTGAGCTTCACCGTGCCCACCGGGCCGTTGCGCTGCTTGGCGATGATGATCTCGGCGACGCCCGGCTCCTTGCTTTCCTTGTTGTAGTAGTCGTCGCGGTAGATGAACAGGATGACGTCGGCGTCCTGCTCGATGGCGCCCGACTCGCGCAGGTCGCTCATCATCGGCCGCTTGTCGTTGCGGCTCTCGACGCTTCGGTTGAGCTGCGACAGCGCGATCACCGGGCACTGCAGCTCCTTGGCCAGCGCCTTGAGGCCGCGCGAGATCTCGCCGAGTTCGGTGGCGCGGTTCTCCTCGCTGCCGCCGCTGCCGCTCATCAGCTGCAGGTAGTCGATGCAGATGAGGCCGAGGCCGCCGAGCTGGCGCGCCATGCGCCGGGCACGCGCGCGCAGCTCGGCCACCGTCAGGCCCGGCGTCTCGTCGATGAAGACATTGGCCTTCGACAGCCGGTCCACCGCCTCGGCGAGGCGCCCCCATTCGTCGTCGGCCAGTCGGCCGGTGCGCAGGTTCTGCTGGTTGATGCGGCCGATGCTGCCCACCATGCGCAGCGCCAGCTGCGAGGCACCCATCTCCATCGAGAACACGACGACCGGCAGTTCCTCCTTGACGGCCACGTGCTCGGCGATGTTGAGCACGAAGGCCGTCTTGCCCATCGACGGGCGCGCCGCCAGCACGATGAGGTCGCCCTTCTGCAGCCCGGCGGTGTCGCGATCGAGATCGAAGTAGCCGGTGCGCACGCCGGTCACGTCCTCGGCGCCGTTGTCGTGCAGCTCGTTGACTCGGTCCAGCAGCGCGACGACGAGCTTGTCGATGCTCTGGAAGCCCTGCCGCTGGCGGGCGCCCTCCTCGCCGATCTTGAGGATCTTGGCCTCGGCCTCGTCGAGCACCTGGGGCACCGCGCGGCCCTGCGGGCTGAATGCCGCGGTGGCGATCTCGTCGCTGGCGGCGATGAGCTTGCGCAGGATGGCGCGCTCGCGCACGATCTCCGCATAACGCCGCATGTTGGCGGCGCTCGGCACGCTTTGCGCCAGCGCGTTCAGGTAGGCGAGGCCGCCGCAGTCCTCGGCCTTGCCGAGGCCCTGCAGGCGCTCGAAGACGGTGATGACGTCGGCGGGCTTGCCCGCCTGCACCAGCGAGGCGATGGCGCTGAAGATGAGGCGGTGCTCGAAGCGGTAGAAGTCGCTCTCGGTCAGCAGGTCGGCCGCGCGATCCCAGGCCAGGTTGTCCAGCAACAGGCCACCGAGCACGCTCTGCTCGCCCTCCACCGAGTGCGGCGGCACGCGCAGGCGCGCGATGTCGTCGTCGCGTGAGGCAGGCGGCAACTCGTTCGGTTCGTACAGCGTGCTCATCGTGGGCGCATCGTAGCCCGGTTGGCTCGCAGCGCCTGTGGACAGGCCTGTGGAGCTTCGGTGACCAGTCTCTGGAAATCACCTCGGTCGCGCGGCCTGCGTCCGGCTGCGCGATGCGGAACGAAAAGGGGGCCGGCGAACGCCGGCCCCCTGGCAGCTTGCAGGCCCTCCGCGGGCCTCCGGCTCAGTCGACCTGGGCCACCACCTGCACCGTGACCTGGGCGACGACGTCGCCGTGCGGCGCCACGGTGACCACGTGCTCGCCCACGGTCTTGAGCGGACCGGCGGGCATGCGCACCTGCGACTTCTGCACCGTGAAGCCCAGCTTGGCCAGGCCGTCGGCGACGTCGAAGTTCGTGACCGAGCCGAACAGGCGCCCGTCGACGCCCGCCTTCTGCACGATGCGCACGGTCTTGCCCTCGAGCTGAGCGCCCAGCGCCTTGGCGGCGTCGAGCTTGGCCTGAGCGGCCTTCTCGAGCTCGGCGCGCTTGGTCTCGAATTCCTTGATCGCCGCTTCGGTGGCGCGGCGTGCGAGCTTGCTCGGGATCAGGTAGTTGCGGGCGAAGCCGTCCTTGACCTTGACCACGTCGCCGAGGTTGCCGAGCTTGCCGACCTTCTCCAGAAGAATGACTTGCATGGGGTTCTCCAGGGAGTCGCGCTCAGACCTTGTGCTGGTCGGAGTACGGCAGCAGCGCGAGGTAGCGGGCGCGCTTGATGGCCGTGGTGAGCTGGCGCTGGTAGAACGCGCGCGTGCCGGTCAGTCGGGCCGGCGTGATCTTGCCGTTCTCGCTGATGAAGTCGCGCAGCGTGTCGACGTCCTTGTAGTCGATCTCCTCGACCTTGGCCACGGTGAAGCGGCAGAACCGCTTGCGGCGGAACAGCAGCGATTGCGCGTTGCGCTTCGGGCGCTTGTCCTTCGCGCCACGGCCTTTTCCACGGGGTGGGGGCATGATGGGACTCCTGACGAAATGGGTACGGGATCGTTGGGATGTTCAGTCGCTGGCGACCGGGGGCTCGCCGGCCTCGACCGAGGTGATGTGGAACAGCAGGCCTCGCCCGTTGCGTGCGCTGGTGATGAAGCCGGCGAACTCGCCGCCCTGCCCCAGCGCCAGCATCGTCAGCGGCTGCGTCACCGCCCCGAGGGCCACCGCACGCATCTCCATCGAGACCTTGCGGGGCTGGCCGTCCTCGCTGACCGTGGACTCGTGCTTCAGGCTCAGGTCCAGGGCCGGAAGGCCGGCCGGGGTGTAGCGCACCGCCGAACGTTGCACCAGCGTGGCGGAGAGGAGGAAGCGATTCATGAGGCGGCAGCTTCCGCCGTCTTCCCCTCGGCCACCACGCGACGGTGCACCGGGCTCGCCACCGCCCTCAGGCGGAAGCGGCCTCCTGGCGTTCCTTGCGGGCCTCCTCGCGCTCGACGGCCTTCATCATCACCGAAGGCGTCGTCTCGGCCTTGCTCTTCACCACCGTCAGGTGGCGCAGCACGGCATCGTTGAAGCGGAAGCCGGTCTCGAGCTCGGTCAACGCCTCGTTGCTGCACTCGATGTTCAGGCACAGGTAGTGCGCCTTGGCCAGCTTCTGGATCATGTAGGCCAGCTGGCGCCGGCCCCAGTCCTCGACCCGGTGCACCTTGCCGCCCGAGGCGGTGATGCTGGTCTTGTAGCGTTCCAGCATGGCCGGAACCTGTTCACTCTGATCCGGATGGATCAGGAGAACGATCTCGTAGTGACGCATGAACACTCCTTGTGGATTCCCGGCCTGCTCGACTGCGGGCCTGCGGAAGCCGCCCCTCGAAGGCGTCGAAGGTGGGGGCGGCAAGGTGGAAAAGCTGCGGAGTATAGCCGACGAAAGGGAACGGCCCCTGGGGTCGCCAGGGGCCGTTTCGGTGGGGCGCCCCGAAGGGCGCCACGGGCTCTCGGGCCGGGTCAGCGCGCCGGCTTGAGGCTCGGGTAGCGCACGTGCTCGACGAGCTCCTGCACCTCGGCCTTCGGGGCGGGCGTCACCAGGCTCACCACGATGATCACGAGGAAGCCCAGCGGCACGCCGAACACGCCGGCCGAGATCGGCTGGATGCCCCACCACAGCTCCACCGGGCTCGTCACCCCGAACACGCCGCGCAGCCAGGGCTGCGTGGTGGCCATGTAGTAGAAGGTGATGCCCAGTCCGGCAATGATGCCGAGCGCGGCGCCCCACTTCGTCGCGCGCTTCCAGAAGATGCCGAGGACGAGCGCCGGGAAGAACGCCGCCGCCGCGAACGAGAACGCCGCCGAGACCAGGAACAGGATGTCCGCCGGCTTCTGCGCCGCCACCATCGCCGCGAGCAGGGCCACGACCAGCAGCAGGATCTTCGAGATCATCACGCGGCGCGCTGTGGGCGCGTTCGGGTCGATCATCTTGTAGTACAGGTCGTGCGACAGTGCGTTGGCGATCGTCAGCAGCAGGCCGTCGGCCGTGGACAGCGCCGCCGCCAGACCGCCGGCGGCCACCATGCCCGAGATCACGTAAGGCAGGCCGCCGATCGCCGGCGTGGCGAGCACGATGATGTCGCCGCCGATGCGCAGCTCACCCAGCTGCAGGATGCCGTCCTTGTTCACGTCGCTCACGGACAGCAGCGCCGGGTCGACGCGGTTCCACGCCGCGATCCAGTCGGGCAGCTTGTCGAACGGCGTGCCGACCACCATCGTGAACATCTCGTACTTCACCAGCACCGCGAGGGCCGGCGCCGAGAAGTAGAGCAGGAAGATGAAGAACAGCGACCAGGTCACCGACTCGCGCGCTTCCTTCACGGACGGCGTCGTGTAGTAACGCATCAGGATGTGCGGCAGCGCGGCGGTGCCCACCATCAGGCAGAACACCAGTGCCAGGAAGTTGCGACGCGACGTGTCGAACGCGGCCTGCTGCGCCGGCGTCCCGTTCGGGTCGCCCGCGAACTGCGCCGCGTGGCGCGGCATGCCGCCCAGGGGCGCGGTGCGCGCGTCGGCCGCGGCCTTGGCTGCGGTCCAGGCTGCCTTGGCGGCGGCCTCGTCCTTCGGCACCGCCGCGAGCGCCTTCTCGGCCGCCTGCACCTCGGCGAGCGGGCCGCTGGCGGCCTTGAGGTCGTCGACCTTCTTCTGCGCGGCAGCGCGGTCGGCGGCGAGCGCCGCGGGGATGTCCTTCAGCTTGGCGGCCAGCGCGTCCGACTGCGCCTTGAACACCGCGATGACTTCCTTCTCCTTCGGGTCGTCGAGGAGTTGCTTCTCCTTGGCCGTCACCTTCTCGAGCTGCATGCCATAGACGAGCTGCGGCACCGGGAAGCTGGTCTGCTTGACCGACAGCCACACCAGCGGCACGAGGTAGGCAATGATCAGGATGATGTACTGCGCCACCTGCGTCCACGTGACGGCGCGCATGCCACCCAGGAACGAGCACACCAGGATGCCGCCGAGGCCGACGAAGATCCCGATCTCGAAGGCCAGGCCCGACAGACGGGTCGTGATCAGGCCCACGCCGTAGATCTGCGCCACCACGTACGTGAACGAGCACAGGATCGCCGCGAGGATGCCCAGGAAGCGAACGAAGTTGCCCTCGTAGCGCGCGCCCAGGAAGTCGGGGATCGTGAACTGGCCGAACTTGCGCAGGTAAGGCGCCAGGAACAGCGCCACCAGGCAGTAGCCGCCCGTCCAGCCCATGATGAACGCGAGGCCGCTGTAGCCGGTCAGGTACAGCGTACCGGCCATGCCGATGAACGACGCCGCGCTCATCCAGTCGGCACCGGTGGCCATGCCGTTGTAGATGGCCGGCACGCGGCGGCCCGCCACGTAGTACTCCGATGCGTCGTTCGTGCGGCTCATGATGCCGATGCCGGCATACAGCGCCACCGTGGCGAGCAGGAAGATGATGCCGATGGCGCCGCGGCCCAGACCCATCTGCTCGGCGATCGCGAGCACGATGATGAAGGCGAGGAAGCCGCCGGTGTACCAGCCGTACACCTTGTTCAACTGCTTCTTGAACGCCTTGGTGTCGGCAGCCGAGTAGCCGCTGCCGTGTTCGAAACTCATGCCTGCCATGTCACTGCTCCTCGGCGACGCCGTGTTCCTGGTCGAGCTTGTTCATGTAGTGCGCGTAGTACCAGATGATCAGCACGTACACGACCAGTGCCCCCTGCGCGCCGACCCAGAAGCTGAAGGGCCAGCCGAAGAAGTTGAAGTTCAGGTCGCGGGCGAAGAACCCGACGACGAACGTCACCACGAACCAGATCCCCATCAGGATCGCCGTGATCCTGAGGTTCTTCTGCCAGTAGCGCTGGTGGTTCTCGCTCACCTGCATAGCCGTACCCCTTTCGTTCTCGCGTGCGCCCTGTGGCGGGCCGATGGGTTGCCTCTGTCTACCGCTTCGAAGCCGGCCGCGCGCATGCGCGCGCACCCGGTCTCGCGCCGTCGCGGCAGACCGGACGTCAGGGTTGCGATTCCGCCTTACGACTGTCTGACAGCAGCTTCACGCCCTGCGGATAACCCTGCCCGTGCTTACCCTGGAGCGTTGCTATCGCGCGGCGCCGCGCGATGGTGCACTGCACGAAGGGCGCAACGATCCAGTCAGCGGCAGTAGTCGAGTTCGATGCGCTGCTGCACCAGGCGCGCCGCGCGCAGCGCCTGCTTCAGCGCGCGCCGCGCCTCGACGTCCAGGTCGCTCCAGCGCACCCAGGCCCGTTGCGGTGCAGCAGGTTCTGCCAGGCGCCGGCGCTGCGCGTCCAGGCGCAGACGCTGGAGCGTCTGGAAGCCGGCGGCCCACGATTCCGCCTCGTGCGCGGGAACGCGCATTGCGCGCGCCGCGGCATGCAGGCGCGGCACGGTGCCCACCTCCGCCAGGCGGTGCGCCAGCGCCCAGAGCCGCCCGGCGTCGACGAAGAGCGCCGTGCCGCTCATCTTGAGGTCGAACATCGGCTGCCCTTCGTGTTCGGTGGTGACCACCTGGCCCAGCCAGTTCAGCGGCACGTGGTTGCACAGCACGATGTCGGCCATCTGCTTGACGAAGCGCGGCACGGCCGCCGCCGGCGAGCGCAGCAGTTCGACGAGGGGCCGCGCGAGCGCCATGTGGCCGGCCAGCGGCCGCAGGTCGAAATAGATGCGGGCCGCGAAGAGGTCGTTGCCATCGCCGTGCGCCAGCCAGTGCTCGAAGCGCCGGCACCACTCCTCGGGGCTCAGGCAGCACAGCGGCTGACCGGCCATCACGCGCCCGTCGCACAGCGGGTAGCCGCAGCGCGCGAGAGCCTCGTTGACGCGCTGCCCGAAGGCCTGCCACGCCGGCCGGCGCGCCTGCGCCTCCGCCTCGCCCTCGGCGGCAAAGACGAGGCCGTTGTCCTGGTCGGTGAGCAGCGTCTGTTCGCCGCGCGCCTGCGAGCCGAAGGCCAGCCAGCAGGCCTGGCCGAGATCGACTCCCGACTCGGTGGCCACGAACTGCACCACGCGGCGGGTGACCTCGTCGTTGAGGTGGCTGATGCCGGCGGTCAGCGCCGCGACGTCGGCCGGCCCGCCTTCGCCTGTTGCAGGCGCGGTGCCGGCGCGCCCCCCGCCCTGCCAGCCGGCCACGATCTCCGCCGCAGCCTGCGGGATGCGCGCGGCCACTCGCGCTAGGTCTTCGAGGCCCGCCGCGCCGTCGACGAGCGGCTGCAGTGCCCGGCGCAAGCGTTGACCCGGCCCCTCCCGGCTCGGCGCGGGGGCGAGTCCGTCAGAAGGTCTCATGCGCCTGCGTCGCCCCTCGAGAGGCCTCGCGCGCCTGGCCCAGCGTGCCGATGCCGCGGGCGGCCAGCAAAGGCAGCAGCTGCAGGAAGACGCGCGCCGTGATCAACGCATCGCCGAGCGCCTGGTGGCGCTCCGTCGTCGGCACGCCGAGCCGACCGGCGATCTGCTCCAGGTGGTGTTCGTCGCTGCCGAGGCCAGGCAGCGCCACGGCCGAGAGCAGCATCGTGTCGAGCACGGGCTGGTCGAAGCGGACGCCGGTCCGCTCGCGGGCGAGCTCGAGGAAGCGCATGTCGAAGGCCGCGTTGTGCGCAACGAGCACCGTGTCCTCGCAGAAGCGGGCGAAGGCCGGCAACACCTCCTCCAGCGGCGGCTCGCCGCCCAGGCTCGCCGTGGAGATGCCGTGCACGGCCTGGGCGCTGGCGCGCACGGGGCGACGCGGCCGCACGCGGCGATCGAAGCGCTCGTGCTCGAGCAGGCGTCCGTTGACGATGCGCACCGCACCCAGCGCGATGATCTCGTCGCCCTCGCTGGGGCGCAGGCCTGTGGTCTCGGTGTCGAACGCGGTCAGGCGCAGCGTCGACAAGGGCGTCTCGTCCAGGCGCGTGGTCTGGCCGGCCTGGTGGAAGAGGTCGAAGTCGTAGGCGAACGGCCGGTGGCGCAGGGCCGGCGTCGGCCCCGCCCCCGCGCCGCCTTCCGCACCGGGCGCCGGCCCGAACTGCAGGCACAGGCGGTGCCGTCCTCCGGCCCGCCCCGCGGTGGCCGACCACAACTCGGCACCCATCCGGTCGAGACCCTCGCGCAGGCGCCCAGGCACCGACGCGCCGGGGTCCGCACCCTCCCCTTCCCACGCGCCCAGCGTGCCCGGTGCCAGGGGTCGACCGAGCCAGCACAGGTCCAGGCGCGGACTCGCGGCATCACCGGCCACCTCGATCGCGAGGTCGCTCGCCGCCAGATCGCTCCGCAGCCGTCGAGCCAGCGACGCCAGGGTCTGCACGACGGCATGGCCATCGACGTGGAGCCAGCGATCGGCTCCGTTCCCGTCGAAGGCACATTCGAGCGTCTCCGTGCCGTCGCGCAATGCGCGCTGCAGCGCCCAGGCCAGGTCGCCGGCCTGCACGTCCTCGGCCGGCCAGGCCAGCGCGGCCGCGCCAGCGGTCTCGCCAAGCGCGTCGCGCACCTGCCCGGCAAGCCGCTCGGCCTCTTCGTGCACCACCGCGCCGAGCCCGGCCCGGCGGGCCGGTTCCATCGCCGGATACTGGTGCAGGGCCTGGGCCGCGGCGCGCAGGTTGCCGAGGGCCGACCTCAGCCCCACGGTCAGGTTGCGCAGCAGCGCCTCGCGGCGGGCATCCTCGCGTGCCGCGCGCGTGATGTCGTCGAACAGCAGCACGTAGCCGCCGGGAGCGCCAGCGAGGTCCAGCGTCGGCACCATCTGCACCCGCAGCAGCGTGCCGGCCGCCGCTCCCGCGCGCAGCGCGGTCACGAAGTGCGCCGCGGCCCGGCTCGAGCCCTGCTCGAGCCGCCGCAACACCTGCTGCCAGGCATGCTCGAGCGCGCCCGCGTCGAGCAGCGCACCGACGGCGCGCCCGAGGCCGAGTTCGCCGTCGGCGCCGAGCAGCGCGGCCGCGCGGCCGTTGTAGAGCAGCACGCGACCGTCGCGGTTGCACACCAGCACTGCCATGGCCAGCTCGGACACCAGTGCGGCGAGGCGTTGCGTCTCGGCAGCCAGTTCGGCACGCGCCAGCTCGACGCGGGCGTCCACGTCCCGGCGCAAGGCCGCGTGCGCCTGCGCGAGCCGGTCGATCTCCAGCGCGAGCTCGCGCATCTCGCGCGGGCCGGACGGTTCGACCCGGTGGCCGGCGTTCGCCGACGCCACCACGGACACGGCTTCGCGCAGGCGCTTCGCCGCGCGTGGCCAGGCCGCCACCCAGGGCCGCACCGCCAGCCACAACACCAGCGGCAGCGCCAGCACGAAGAGGAACAGCAGGCCGGTCCGCGGGCGCCAGAGGGCCCGCCAGGCCTCGCGTTCGCTGCCGGACAGGTCCTGCCACAGCAGCCCGACGAGCGCCCCGCCCCACAGGAGCACGATCGCGGTCAGCGCCAGCACCGCCCACGCGCTCCAACGCCCGCGGTGCACCGTCTGCCCGGTTCGCCCGGGGCGCTCCGGCCGACCCGGAGGCCCCGGCGGCCCCGGGCGCGGCCGCGCGTTCCCCGCAGGCTCAGGCATGGCGCCGCGCCAGCTGGCCTGCCACCTCGGCCAGCAGGTCCTTGATGGCGAACGGCTTCGTGACGTAGGCATCGGCGCCCAGCGCCAACCCCTTGCGCACCTCCACCTCGCGGCCCTTGGCGCTCAGCATCACCACGCGCAGGTCGCGCCAGCGCGGGTTGGCACGGATGCGTTCGCAGACCTCGAAGCCGCTCACGCGCGGGAGCATCACGTCCAGCAGCAGCAGGTCGGGCAGCTCGGCGGCCAGCGCGTCCAGCGCCTCCTGCCCGTCGCGCGCCACGCGCACGCGGTAGCCTTCCTCCTCGAGAACGAATTCGAGCGACAGGACGATGTTCGGTTCGTCGTCGGCGATCAGGATGGAGGCGCTCATGACTTCGCTCCGGCAAGTCGGTTGGCGCCCGGCGGCGCCGATGCGCCGCCCGTGCGCGGCAGCGTGAACGAGAACGTCGCGCCGCGGCCGGCGGCGCTCTCCACCCAGAGCCGCCCGCCGAGGCGGCGGACGATCTCGCGGCTGATCGACAGGCCCAGCCCCGAGCCCTGCGGCTTGTAGGTGAGCGTATCGCCGATCTGGCGGAACTTCTCGAAGATCTCCTGGTGGTGCGCCGGATCGATGCCCGCGCCGTTGTCGGCGACGTCGACCTGCAGCGTGTCGGGCTTCACCGCCAGCGTCAACGTCACCTCCCCGGAGTCCTGCGGGCTGTACTTCGCGGCATTGGACAGCAGGTTCCACAGCACCTGCGTGACGCGGTCGCCATCGGAACGGATGCGCGGCACCTCGTCGGGCAGGTGCAGCCGCAACTGCACGCCGCGCTCGCGGAACAGGGCCGCCGTGCTCGCCGCGGCGTCCTCGACGAGCGCGCGCAGGTCGACCTCGCCCGCGTGCCACTCGGCGAGCCCGCTCTCCAGGCGGGCGAGTTCGAGGACCTGGTTGATCAGCCGCGTCAGGCGCTCGCTCTCCTTCACGATCACCGAGACGAAGTGCGTGCGGCGCTCGGCGTCGAGATCGGGACGTGCCAGCAGGATCTCGGCCATCGCGCGGATGGACGTCAGCGGCGTGCGCAGCTCGTGCGTGACGGTCGAGATGAACTCGTCCTTCAGCCGGTCGAGCTCCTGCAGGCGCAGGTTGGCCGCGCGCAGGTCGGCGCTCGCCGCCTCGAGCGCGCGCGACTTCGCCTCCAGCTGGTGGCTGTAGGCGATCATCTGCGAGGCCTCGTCGAGGATGTGCAGCACCTCGTCCATGCCGAGCGGCTCCTCCTGCACCACGGAGGCGACCATCACGCGGGCCGAGGAGGTGCCGATCGCGCCGGCGAGCAGCCTCTCGGAGAACGCGACGAGCTCGGCATCGGGCCGGATGTCCTGCACCGAAGGCAGCGCGCGCTGCCGGGCGTAGTCGGCCAGTGCCGTGCGCGCGCGCGCCGGGCCGAGAAAGCGCGCCAGCAGCGCCGAGATCTCGTCCACCGACGCCCCGCTGCGCCAGCCCCCGCCGGCCGGCCCCTCGCGGCGGAACGCGTCGACGAAGAGCAGGGCCTGGCTGCGCTCCCCCTCGTCGGGCGTGCCGAGCACGGACACGGCGACGTAGGCGCCGGCGTTGGCGAGCAGGCTCCAGAAAAGCGCGTGCGTGATGTTGTCCAGCCCCGTGAGCCCGAACAGGGCCAGCGGGTTGAGCAGGCCGATGCCGAACGGCCCGCTCTGGATGAACGACATGGGCAGCCAGCCCGAGCGCGCGAAGGACGGCAGCAGCAGCGTGTAGCCCCAGACCAGGAAGCCGAGCGTGAGCCCGGCCAGCGCGCCGGCGCGCGTGCCGCCCTTCCAGTACATCCCGCCCAGCATGGCCGGCGCGAACTGCGCCACCGCGGCGAACGACACCAGCCCGATCGACACCAGCGCATAGGCCTCGCCGGCCACGTGGTAGTAGGCGTAGCCGAGCATCATCAGCAGCACGATCGCGCCACGCCGGATGCCCAGCAGCACGCCGGTGAGGTCGCGCCGCCGCGCCAGCGCGAGCGCGCGCCAGCGCAGCAGCACCGGCATCACGAGGTCGTTGCAGATCATCGTCGACAGCGCGATCGTCTCCACGATCACCATCCCGGTGGCCGCAGACAGGCCCCCGAGGAAGACGAAGAGCGCAAGCGCCTCCGCGCCGTGCGCCATCGGCAGCGTCAGGACGAAGGTGTCGGCGTCGACCTGCCCGGCGGGGAAGTGCAGCAGGCCGGCCACGGTGATCGGCAGCACGAAGATGTTGATCGCCAGCATGTACAGCGGGAACAGCCAGATCGCCTTGGCGACGTGGTTCTCGTTCACGTTCTCCACCACGCCGACCTGGAACTGGCGCGGCAGGAACAGCACCGCCATCGCCGAGAGGAAGACGAGCGAGGCCCACGAGCCGTAGCCGTCGCGGCTCGCATCGAGCGTCAGCAGCCGCGCCAGCTTCGGGTCGGCCGCGGCACGCGCCACGAGATCGGCGAAACCGTCGTGCACGACGTAGGTGACGAACACGCCGGCGGCGACGAACGCCAGCAGCTTGACCAGCGACTCGAAGGCGATCGCCGCCACCATGCCCTCGTGCCTCTCGGTGGCATCGAGGTGCCGCGTGCCGAAGACGATCGTGAACGCGGCCAGCAGCAGCGCGATGTAGAAGGCGCTGTCCAGCCAGACCGGCACGGCCACGCCCGACAGCGACGACGGCGGCATCACCACCTGCGGGTACTGCCGCAGCACGCCGAAGCTGACCGAGACCGCCTTCAGCTGCAGCGCGATGTAGGGGATCACGCCGACCACGGCGATCAGCGTCACGAGGCCGCCCAGCAGCGCGCTCCTGCCGTAGCGCGCGGCCACGAAGTCGGCGATCGACGTGATGCGCTGCGCCTTGCTGATGCGGATCATCTTGCGCAGCACCACCCAGCCGAGCGCGAACGCCAGCGTCGGTCCGAGATAGATCGGCAGGAACCCCGGCCCGCTGGCGGCGGCGCGGCCGACGCTGCCGTAGAAGGTCCACGACGTCGCGTACACCGCCAGCGACAGCGCGTAGATCGTCGGGTTGGCGATGATCGAGCGGCCGGCATCGGCGCGCTTGTCGCCGATGTAGGCGATGGCGAACAGCACGCCCAGGTAGGCAAACGAGACGAGGACGATCGCGGTCAGCACCCGGGCCTCGTCTGCGCCCCGCTCAGCGCGGCTCGTGCGGGTCGGGCGGCCCGGTCGGGCTGGGCGGATCCGGCACCTTGCGCACCGCAAGGGCCAGCCCGGCGATCAGCAGGCCCCAGGCCCCGAACAGGTAGGCGTAGAGCAGCGGGATGCCGGCCACCGTGGCGGCGACGTTGAACAGGGCCATCAGCGGATAGGTGAGCAGCAGCGCCCCGAGCCCTGCCAGCGCGACGAGGCGCTGCGACTGCTCGGCGCGCAGGCCCATCGCGGCGTCCCCGGGCTGCAGCGCCGTCAGCGGGCGGGCTCGCCGGCCTGCAGGCCGGTTTCGCGCTCGAGCTGCGCGGCCACCTTGGGCTCGAAGCCCTTGAGGTGGCGGATGATCTTGCGCGCCTCGTCGGGCTGCTGGCGGTCGACGTGCACGCGTGCCAGCTGGTACCAGCCGTAGGGGCTCATCGGCTGCAGCTCCGTGTTGCGCTTCAACGCCGCGACCGCCTCCTCGAAGCGCTGCAACCGGATCAGCACCAGCCCCTGGCCGTACCAGGCGCGGTCGAGCTTGGGATCGATCGCCGTCGCGCGGGCGAAGGCCTCGAGCGCCTCCTCGTAGCGGCCGGCCGCCTCGAGCATGAAGCCATGGTTGAACCAGGCCGCGGCGTCCGCCGGCACGCAGCGCAGCAGCTCGCCCGAGGCGGCCAACGCCTCGGCCGTCCTGCCGGACTGCGCGAGCAGGTGCGCGCGGCTGGCCAGCACGTAGCGGTCGGTGGGCCAGCGCCGCATCATGCGGTCGAAGACGGTCATCGCGGCCTCGGAGCGGCCGAAGACGAGCAGACCCATTGCCTGCAGCTTGAGCCAGAGGTAGTCGAAGCGGTCCATCACAGCCCCTTCAGCGGCAGCCGGGCTGACCGACCATCTGGTAGGTCACGCACAGGTCGATACGCTCGAACGTGACGATGGCGTAGATCACGAGGAGCAGGAAGAAGGTGACGATCGGCACGTGGCGGTCGGCCACCTGGGGCGGCGTGATCTTGCGCACCGGATACGTGAACGGCTTGGAGATGACGCGCAGCAGCGTGTAGAAGAGGTTCTGCTCGCGCTTGGCGCCGGCGAGGATGTAGAGCACGCCCTGCCCCGCCAGCGCCAGCAGCGCGACGTAGAGGACGGTCTGGGCAACGTTCAATGCCGTCAGCATGGCGATGAGGCGCCAGCTCGAGGCTGGCGCGGGGAGTCTGCCGGCGCTCTTCGGCCGGAGTTCGCATTCTCCAACGTTGCGCGAGCACGCCGCCAAGGCACGGTCAGGTCTTACCCTAGTCGGGCCGGGGCCGTTCCACGCCATTGACGCCCGTCGCGCAACCCTTGATCTGGCTCGGGTCGCGCCCCGGAGCCGGGCCCTAGGATGCGCGAGCCGATGCCACGCCGTGTCGCCATGAACCGAGACCCCGCTCCGCCCGGCCCAGCGCCCACCTCGCCGTCGTCGAGCCTGCTGCAGAACCTGCGGCAGGAGCTCGCGGCGCGCACCCCGTTCGCGCAGATGGCGCCCGAGCACGTGGACCGCTTCATCAGCGGCTCGCAGCAGGCCTACTTCGCCCCGGGCGAGACGGTGCTGTCGCCGGCCTCGGGCCCGGTGAAGCACCTGTACTACGTGCGCCGGGGCAGCGTCTCGGGGCGCCGGGGCCTGGCCGATGCGGCCGGCGGCTTCGAGTACGAGGCGGGCGACCTCTTTCCCGTCGGCGCGGCGCTCGGCCAGCGGCCGGTGACCGCGACCTACACCGCCGAGGCCGACACCTTCTGCCTGCTGCTGCCGGCCGAGCAGATGCAGGCGCTGGCCGCGGCGAGCACCGCCTTCGGCGACTACCTCAATCGCCGCGTCGCGCAGTTTCTCGATCTCTCGCGGCGCGCCGTGCAGGCCAACTACGCCTCGCAGACGCTGGCCGAGCAGTCGCTCGAGGCGCCGCTCGGCACGCTGGCCAGGCGCACGCCGGCCAGCGTGACGCCCGACACGCCGCTGCAGCAGGCGTTGACACTGATGCACGAGCGGCGCATCGGCTCGGTGCTCGTCAGCGATGCTGCCGGCGCCGCCCTCGGCATCCTGACCCGGCACGACGTGCTCGGCCGCGTGACGCTGCCGCAGCGGCCGCTCTCGACGCCGATCCGCGAGGTCATGACGACGCCGCTGCAGACGCTGACGACGAGCCACACGGCGCAGGACGCCGCGCTGCTGATGTCGCGCCGCGGCATCCGGCACGTGCCGGTGGTCGAGGACGGCCGCGTCGTCAGCATCGTCTCCGAGCGCGACCTCTTCGCGCTGCAGCGGCTGTCGCTCAAGCACGTGAGCACGTCCATCCGCGCCGCGACCGACCTCGACGCCCTGCGTGCGCAGGCCGGGGCGATCCGCCGGCTCGCGCGCAACCTTCTCGGCCAGGGCGTGCATGCGCGCCAGCTGACCGAGCTCATCAGCCACCTCAACGACATCCTCGTCGAGCAGCTGGTCGGGCTGGTGGCGGCGCGGCGCGGCGTCGACCTCAAGCGCGCCTGCTGGCTGGCCTTCGGCTCCGAGGGGCGTGCCGAGCAGACCATCGCCACCGACCAGGACAACGGCCTCGTCTTCGAGAGCGACGACCCCGAGCGCGACCGGCCTGCGTGGCTGGCATTCGCGCGCGAGGTCAACGAAGGGCTCGACCACTGCGGCTACCCGCTCTGCAAGGGCAACGTCATGGCGTCCAACCCTCAGTGCTGCCTGACGCCGGCCGAGTGGGAGCATCGCTTCGAGCACTGGATGGAGCACGGCGCCCCCGAGGACCTGCTCAATGCCAGCATCTACTTCGACCTGCGCGGCGTGGCCGGCCGGCTGGAGCTGGCCGACCCGCTGCGCGCGCTGATCGTGCGGCGGGCGGCGGCGCTGCCCCGCTTCATGAAGCAGCTGGCGCTGAACGCGCTGAGCCGCCGGCCGCCGCTGAACTGGCGCGGATCCATCGAGCCGCGCGACGACGGCGGCCGCAAGGTCGTCGACCTCAAGCTGCAGGGCACGGCGATCTTCGTCGACGCGGCACGCCTGTACGCGCTGGCGCACGGGATCGCCGCCACCTCGACACGCGCGCGCCTGGAGGGCGTGGCCCGCGAGATCGGCATCGAGCCGCAGGAGGGCGAGGCCTGGATCAGCGCGTTCGAGGTGCTGCAGTCGCTGCGGCTGCAGGTGCAGCTCGCCGCTGGCGGCGCCTCGGGCGAAGGCGTCCCCGAAGCGGAGCGCGCCAACCTGATCGACGTGGACTCGCTGAACGACATCGACCGCCGCATGCTGCGCGAGTCCATGCGCGTCGCCCGCCGGCTGCAGCAGCGAATGGAGCTGGACTACCAGCGATGAGCCTGCTGTCCTGGCTCAGGCGCGAGGCACCGCTCGACGACGGGCGCTGGATCGTGCTGGACGTCGAGGCCAGCGGCCTCGACGCGGCCCACGATCGCCTGCTCGCCATCGCCGCGCTGGCCGTTCGCTGGTCCGGCGAGGGGTCGCCGCGCATCGATGTCGGCGACAGCTTCGAGGTCGTGCTGCGACAGGACGAAAGTGCCGTCGTCGACAAGCCGAACATCCTGCTGCACGGCATCGGCGTGGGGGCGCAGCGCGCCGGCGTGGAGCCGGCGCTGGCGCTGGCCGCCTTCTCCCGCTGGGTCGGGCAGTCGCCGCTGATCGCCTTCCATGCCCCGTTCGACGAGACGATGATCCGCCGCGCCCTCAAGGCCGCGTCGCTGCCCCCGCTGCGCACGCCCTGGGTGGACCTGGCGCCGGTGGCCGAGGTCGCGCGGCCCGACCTGCGCGCCAAGTCGCTCGACGAGTGGCTGGCGCACTTCGGCATCGAGGTGGCCATCCGCCACCAGGCCGCCGCCGACACGCTCGCAACCGCGGAGCTGCTGCAGCAGCTGTGGCCGGCCATCCGGGCGCAGCGCGCGGCGCCGGGGTTCCGGGGTCTGCTCGAACTGGCCGAGCAGCGCCGCTGGCTGCAGGCAACATAGGGCGCTGTTCACGGCCCGGGCCGAGTGCCCGCCCAAGGAAGGTGCATGCCGCCGTTCTTTGGATCGGCGTGGGCTAGCATTGGCCATGCGACTGCGCGGGCCCACCACCTCGGGCCCGCCCGGTGGCGCGGATCAGCGGATGGCCACCACCTACTGCAAGACCTCCAAGGGCGTCACCGAGATCGAGACGCGGGCATTCAGGCTCACGCCGCGCCTGCGCAGCACGCTGATCCTGCTCGACGGCAAGCGCACGCTCGACGAGTTGCGCACCCTGATCAGCACGGGGCTCGACGAGAGCCTGCAGGCCTTGCTCGACGGCGGCTTCATCGAGGCCGTGGCCGTGGCCGAACCGCCGCGCCCCGCCCCCCGGCCATCCCCCGCCGCGCCGCGCCCCGCGGCGCCGGAGCCGGCCAGCAACGAGTTCCTCGCCGTCCGCCGGGAGGTGGTGCGCGCGATCAACGAGCAGCTGGGTCCGGTGGCGGAGACCGTGGCCATCAAGATGGAGCGCGCCGCCAACGCGGCCGAGCTGCGGCCGCTCCTGGCCACGGCCGCGCAACTGATCTTCCAGGTGCGCGGCGCCCAGGCGGCACAGGCGTTCCGCGCCCGCTTCATGGCGGAGTGAACACCGGCGGAGGCGCCTCGCCCTCCCGGGCAGGGCGCCTTTCGGGCCGGCCTCAGCGCGCCGCGGCCAGCCGCTCCCAGGTCTCGACCACGGTGTCCGGGTTCAGCGAGATCGACACGATGCCTTCGCTGGCCAGCCAGTCGGCGAAGTCGGCATGGTCGCTCGGGCCCTGGCCGCAGATGCCGACGTACTTGCCCGTGGCGCGGCAGGCCGTGATGGCGCGCGAGATCAGGGCCTTCACGGCCGGGTCGCGCTCGTCGAAGTCGTGCGCCAACTGCTCCAGCCCGGAATCGCGGTCCAGCCCGAGCGTCAGCTGCGTCAGGTCGTTGGAGCCGATCGACATGCCGTCGAAATGCTCGAGGAACTGCTCGGCCAGGATGGCGTTGCTCGGCACCTCGCACATCATGATGAGCCGCAGGCCGTTGGCGCCTCGCTTCAGCCCGCGCTCGGCCAGCATGCGCGTCACCGACTCGGCCTGCTTCACGGTGCGCACGAACGGCACCATGATCTCGACGTTGGTGAAGCCCATGTCGTTGCGCACGCGCCGCAGCGCCTCGCACTCCATCGCGAAGGCGTCGCCGAACTCGCCGCTGATGTAGCGGCTGGCGCCACGGAAGCCGAGCATCGGGTTCTCTTCGTCCGGCTCGTAGCGGGCGCCGCCGATGAGCTTGCGGTACTCGTTGCTCTTGAAGTCCGACAGGCGCACGATCACGGGCTTCGGCCAGAACGCCGCCGCGATCGTGGCCACGCCCTCGGCGAGCTTGTCGACGTAGAACGCGCGCGGGCTCGCGTGCCCGCGCGCTACCGACTCGACCGCCTTCTTCAGCTCCGGGTCGACGTTCGGGTAGTCGAGGATCGCCTTCGGGTGCACGCCGATGTTGTTGTTGATGATGAACTCCAGGCGCGCCAGGCCGACGCCGGAGTTGGGGATCTGCGCGAAGTCGAAAGCCAGCGTCGGGTTGCCGACGTTCATCATGATCTTGATCGGGCAGTACGGCATCTCGCCGCGCTTGACCTCGGTGACCTCGGTCTCGAGCAGGCCGTCGTAGACGAAGCCGGTGTCGCCCTCGGCGCAGGAGACCGTGACGAGCGCGCCCTCGCCGATTCGCTCGGTCGCGTCGCCGCAGCCGACCACGGCCGGGATGCCCAGCTCGCGGGCGATGATCGCCGCGTGGCACGTGCGCCCGCCGCGGTTGGTGACGATGGCCGCGGCACGCTTCATCACCGGCTCCCAGTTCGGGTCGGTCATGTCGGTGACGAGGATGTCACCCGGCTGCACGCGCTCCATCTCGGCGGGGCTGCGCACGAGGCGCACGGTGCCGGTGCCGACCTTCTGCCCGATCGCCCGGCCCTCGGCCAGCACGGGTGTCTTGCGGTGGTCGCCCTTGATCTTGAAGCGCTGCTCGGTGTGGGCGCCGCCCTGGCTCTTCACCGTCTCCGGCCGCGCCTGCAGGATGTAGAGCAGGCCGTCCTCGCCGTCCTTGCCCCACTCGATGTCCATCGGCCGGCCGTAGTGCTTCTCGATCACGAGCGCGTAGCGGGCCAGCTCGACGACGTCGGCGTCGGCCAGCGAATAGCGGTTGCGCTGCTCGGGCGGCGTGTCGATCACCTTCACGAGCCGGCCGGTGCGCGCCTTCTCCTCGGCGGTGGCGAACTCCATGCGCTGCAGCTTCGAGCCGAGCGCGCGCCGGATGATGGGCGGCCGGCCGGCCATCAGCGTCGGCTTGTGCACGTAGAACTCGTCGGGGTTGACGGCGCCCTGCACCACCGTCTCGCCCAGGCCGTAGCTGGAGGTGATGAAGACGACCTGGTCGAAGCCCGATTCGGTGTCGATCGTGAACATCACGCCGGCGGCGCCCAGGTCCGAGCGCACCATGCGCTGCACGCCCGCCGACAGCGCGACGTCCGCGTGCGCGAAGCCCTTGTGCACGCGGTAGCTGATGGCACGGTCGTTGTACAGCGACGCGAAGACCTCCTTCACGCGGTGCAGCACCTCGTCGATGCCGTGCACGTTGAGGAAGGTCTCCTGCTGGCCCGCGAACGAGGCGTCGGGCAGGTCCTCGGCGGTCGCCGAGCTGCGCACTGCGAAGCTCGTGTTCGGGTGATCCGCGGCAAGGCGCGCGTAGTGAGCGCGGATCTCGTCCTCCAGCGCCCGCGGGAACGGCGTGTCGGCCACCCAGGCGCGGATCTGCGCACCCGCCTCGGCCAGCGCGCGCACGTCGTCGATGTCCAGCGCGTCGAGCTTGCGCTGGATCCGCTCGCCGAGCCCGCCGTGCTCGAGGAACTGCCTGAACGCCAGCGCCGTGGTGGCGAAGCCGCCCGGCACGCGCACGCCACTGGCGGCCAGCTGGCTGATCATCTCGCCGAGGCTGGCGTTCTTGCCGCCCACCACCTCGACGTCGGTCATCCTCAGTTCCTCGAACGGGACGACCAGGGCGGTCGCCACGGCGGGCCGTGCAGCTGCGTGAGACATGGGAAAGCTCCGTGATGAAGGAAAACGGGTGCTTCCGCATGCGCGACCGAACCCTGCGCGACGCGACCTGGCGTGCCGGCGGTTCTGGTTGGGCGTGGTGGACCGGGCAGGTTCACGGGTCAGGGGGCGCTGCGGCGAGGGATGCGCGCGATTCTAAGGAGATTGCTCCTATGATGGCCCGAGGCCGGCACCCCCCACGCCGCGGTGAGCCCCATCCCATGCCCGAACGAACCGTGTTCTTTGTCTCGGACGGCACCGGCATCACGGCCGAGACCTTCGGCAACAGCATCCTGGCGCAGTTCGAGGCCAAGCCGCGCCACGTGCGGCGCCCCTTCATCGACAGCGTGGACAAGGCGCGCGCGGTGCTGGCCGAGATCAACGAGGTCGCCGAGCACGAAGGCAAGCGCCCCATCGTCTTCATCACCCTGGTCAACGACGAGGTGCGCGAGATCATCGCCGGCGGGCAGGCGCGGGCCCTGGTGCTGGACATGATCCGCACCTTCGTCGAGCCGCTGGAGCAGGAGTTCGGCGTCAAGAGCAGCCACCGCATCGGCCGCTTCTCCGACGTCAGCCGCAGCCGCGAGTACCACGACCGCATCGAGGCGATCAACTTCAGCCTCGCGCACGACGATGGCCAGAGCGCGCGCAACCTCGCGCAGGCCGACGTCGTGCTCGTGGGCGTCAGCCGCAGCGGCAAGACGCCCACCTCGCTGTACCTGGCGATGCAGCACGGCATCAAGGCCGCCAACTACCCGCTGATCCCGGAGGACTTCGAGCGCGGCCGCCTGCCCTCGGCGCTCGCGCCCTACAAGCGCAAGTGCTTCGGGCTGACGATCGACCCCGAGCGCCTGGCGCAGATCCGGCACGAACGGCGGCCCAGCAGCCGCTACGCCTCGCTCGAGAACTGCCGCTACGAGGTCAGCGAGGCCGAGGCGATGATGCGCCGCGAGAGCATCGGCTGGCTGAGCTCCACGCACAAGTCGATCGAGGAGATCGCGACGACGATCCTGCGCGACCTGCGGCCGGACCGGCTGATCTACTGAGCCGGGCGCCCGGCCGCCCTCTCAACCCGCGCCGCGACGCCGCATCGACTCGTACAGGCACACCGCCGCCGCGGCGGCGACGTTCAGCGATTCCTCGCCGCCCGGCTGCGGGATGCGCACCTCGAGCGCCGACAGCGCCAGCAGCTCCGCGCTCACGCCCTGGCCCTCGTGCCCCAGCACCCATGCGCAGGGCTCGGGCAGCCTCGCGTCGGCCAGCGCGATCGACGCGTGCGATCCGGTGGCGACGAGCGGCACGCGCAGGGCCCGCAGCACATCGACCTCGAGGCCCTCGCGCAGCGCGAGGCCGAAGTGCGCCCCCATGCCGGCGCGCAGGACCTTGGGCGACCACAGGCTCGCCGTGCCCTTGAGCGCGAGCACCTGCCGCACGCCGAAGGCGGCCGCGCTGCGCAGCATGCTGCCCACGTTGCCGGCGTCCTGGATGCGATCGAGCACCAGCGTCGACGCGAGCGGATCGATCTCGGCCGGCGCGGGCAGGTCGACGACCCAGCCGACCCCCGCCGGTGAATCGAGCGTCGAGACCGACGCGAACAGCGCGCTCGGCAGCACCACGACCCGCGCCGCCGCATGGGCCAGCACCTGCAGCGCGGGCTCGCCGAGCGCCCGCTCGTCGAAGATCACCTGCTGCGGCACGAGCCCGCGCGCCAGCGCGGCGCGGCAGAGGTGGTCGCCCTCCAGCCACAGCGCACCCACCTTGCGGTACGCCGCGGGGTCCTGGTTGAGCTGCCGCAGTTGCACGAGCAGCGGGTTGCTGCGCGAGCGGATGACCTGCACGGCGCCGTCCATCGTCGCGCCCGTCCTCAGAAGGGAAGCTCGGCGGTCGTGCCGCCGCAGGCCTCGCGCACGGGCGCGAAGCTGCGCCGGTGGGCCGGGCAGGCCCCGTGCTCGCGCAGGGCCTGCAGGTGCGAGGGCGTGGGGTAGCCCTTGTGGCCGTCGAAGCCGTAGGCCGGCCAGCTCTCGTGGAGAGCCGCGCACAGCCGGTCGCGCCGCACCTTCGCGAGGATGGATGCGGCCGAGACCGCGGCCACCTTGGCGTCGCCCTTGACCACCGCCGCCGCCGGCATCGGCAGGTGCGGAAGCCGGTTCCCGTCGACCACCACCCGGTGCGGCGTCAGCCGCAGGCCGGCCACCGCGCGCTGCATCGCGAGCAAGGTGGCGCGCAGGATGTTCAGGCGGTCGATCTCCTCGACGCTCGCCTCGGCGATGCTGACGCACAGCGCGCGCGCCAGGACCTCGTCGAAGAGGCGCTCGCGCCGCCGGGCGGTGAGCATCTTCGAGTCGGCGAGCCCCTCGATCGGCCGCTGGTCGTCGAGGATCACCGCGGCGGCGACCACCGGGCCGGCCAGCGGCCCGCGCCCGGCCTCGTCGACGCCGGCCACCAGCCCGGGGCGGTCCCAGCCGGGCCCGAGCGACTCAAGCCTGAAGGACCTGCGCGATGGCATCGGTGGCCGCCTGCGCCGTGTCGCGGCGCAGCGCCTGGTGCAGTTGATCGAAGCGGACCGCCAGGGCCGTGCGGCCGGCGGGGTCGTCGAGCCAGCGGTTCACGGCCGCCGCCAGCGGCTCGGCGCGGCAGTCCTGCTGCAGCAACTCGGGCACGACGAAGTCGCGGCAGAGGATGTTCGGCAGCCCCACCCAGGGCTGGTAGCGCATCCGCTTCATGATCTCCCAGCTGAGGGCGTGCATCGCGTAGCCGATGACCATCGGCCGCTTGAACAGCGCCGCCTCGAGCGTCGCCGTGCCGCTCGCGATGAGCGTCACGTCGCAGGCGGCCAGCGCCGCGTGGGAACGGCCGTGCACGAGCTCGATCGGCACGTCGCGCGCGTGCTCGGCGAGAAGCGGCTCGAGCAGTGCCTCCAGCCCCGGCACGACCGGCAGCACGAAGCGCAGCCTCGGCCGCTGGCGCCGCAGCAGCGCCGCCGCGCGCAGGAAGTGCGGCGCGATGTAGCGGATCTCCGCCCGGCGGCTGCCGGGCAGCAGCGCGACGACCTCGTCGTCGGCCCCCAGGCCCAGCGCCGCGCGGCTCTCCTGGCGCGGCGGTGCGAGCGGAATCGCATCGGCCAGCGGGTGGCCGACGAAGGTGGCCGCGACGCCGTGCCGGTGCAGCAGCTCCGGCTCGAACGGGAACAGGCACAGCACGTGGTCGCAGCTGGCGGCGAGCTTGCGGGCGCGGCCGCCGCGCCACGCCCAGATCGAGGGGCAGACGAAGTGCACGGTCTTCGTGCCGGCGGACTTCAGCCGCTTCTCGAGCCCGAGGTTGAAGTCGGGCGCGTCGACGCCGATGAAGGCGTCGGGCCGTTCGTCGCCCTTGGCGGCGAGCAGGCGCGCCGCCAGCGCCTCCCGGATGCCCGATATCTCGCGGTAGTGCCGCAGCGCCTCGGCATAGCCATGCACCGCGAGCCGCTCGCTCGGCCACCAGGCGTCGAAGCCCTGCTCGGCCATGCGCGGCCCGCCGATGCCGGCCGCGCGCAGGTCGGGCCAGCGTTGCTTCAGGCCACCGAGCAGCAACCCGGCCAGCAGGTCGCCCGAGGCCTCGCCGGCGACCATCGCGAGCCGCATCGCGCGCCCTGCCCCGGTGGCGCCTTCAGCGCGCGATGCCGCGCGTGGAGGCGGCGAGGAAGTCGAGCAGCAGCCGCACGTCGGCGTCGCCGCCGTCGACCGTGCCTGCCAGGGCCCCGATGGCCGTGCGCGCCGCCTCGAGCGTGAGCCCGTCGCGGTAGAGCAGCTTGTGCATCTGCTTGACGAGCGCGATGCGCTCGCGCGAGAAGCCGCGCCGCCGCAGGCCCTCGACGTTGAAGCCGTGCACGGCCAGCGGATTGCCCGAGACCATCATGAAGGGCGGCACGTCCTGCGAGACGTGGCTCTGGAAGCCGGTCATCGCATGCGCGCCGACCTTGCAGAACTGGTGGATGCCGGTGAGGCCGCCGACGATGACCCAGTCGCCCACGTGCACGTGGCCGGCCAGCGTGGCGTTGTTGGCGAGGATGGTCTGGTCGCCGACCTGGCAGTCGTGCGCGATGTGCACGTACGCCATCACCCAGTTGTCGTTGCCCACGCGGGTGACGCCGGCATCCTGCGCGGTGCCGCGGTTGAAGGTGCAGAACTCGCGGATGGTGTTGCGGTCGCCGATCGACAGGCGGGTCGGCTCGCCGGCGTACTTCTTGTCCTGCGGCGCCGCGCCGAGCGCCGCATGGCTGTAGATGCGGTTGTCGCGGCCGATGGTCGTGGGGCCCTCGATCACGCAGTGCGCGCCGACCGTCGTGCCGGCGCCGACCTGCACGCCCGCGCCGATGATGGCGTAGGGCCCGACGCTCACCGTGCCGTCGAGCTCGGCGCCCGCGTCGACGATGGCCGTGGGGTGGATCTGCGTCACGTGGAGTCCGCGGCGCCGACGCTCAGACCTCGCGCTCGGTGCACATGATCTCGCACTCGGCCGCCACCTGGCCCTCGACGGTGGCGCGCGTGCGGTACTTGTGGATGCCGCCCTTGACGCGCTCCTGCCAGACCTCGAGCACGAGCTGGTCGCCCGGCACCACCGGCCGCTTGAAGCGAGCCCCGTCGATGCCGACGAGGTAGACCACCTTGTCGTTGCCGGCCTCGGTGCCCTTGGTGACGAAGGCCAGCATCGCCGCGGCCTGCGCGAGCGCCTCGATGACGAGCACGCCGGGCATCACGGGCCGGGCCGGGAAGTGGCCGGTGAAGAAGGGCTCGTTGATGGTGACGTTCTTGATCGCCTTGGCGTACTGGGCCTTGTCGAGCTGCAGCACGCGGTCGACGAGCACGAACGGATAGCGGTGCGGCAGCGTCTTCAGGATCTCTTGGATGTCCATGCCGGTGCTCATGATGGCGTCTTCTTCTCCAGCGGCTGCCCGTCGCGGGCCAGGGCCTTCTCCACGGCACGCAGGCGGTCGCGCAACGAGTGCAACTGCCTCAGCGTGGCTGCGTTCTTCTCCCACGAAGCATTGTCGTCGAACGGGAAGGCGCCGCTGTAGTGGCCGGGCTTCAGGATCGAGCGGCTCACCAGCGTCGTGGCGCTGATGTGCACGTGGTCCGCGATCTCGAGGTGGCCGATGATGCGTGCCGCGCCGCCGATCGTGCAGTGCGCGCCGATGCGCGTGCTGCCCGCCACCGCCGCGCAGCCGGCAAACGCGGTATGGGCGCCGACGCGCACGTTGTGCGCGATCTGGACGAGGTTGTCCAGCTTGACGCCGTCCTCGAGCACCGTGTCGCCGAGCGCGCCGCGGTCGATGCAGGTGTTGGCCCCGATCTCGACGTCGTCGCCGATGCGCACGCTGCCCAGCTGCTCGATCTTCTCCCAGCGCCCCTCGTGGGGCGCGAAGCCGAAGCCGTCGGCGCCGATGACCGCACCGCCGTGCACGATCCCGCGTGCACCGATGCGGCAGCCGTCGCCCAGCAGGGCCCGGGGCATCAGCACCGTGCCGGCACCGACGGCGGCGCCGGCGCCCACGTGCGCCTGCTCGCGCACGACACAGCCTTCGCCCAGCACGGCGCCGGCGCCGACGTAGGCCAGGGCCCCGACATGCACGCCGGCCGGCAGCTGCACGCCCGCCTCGACCACGGCCGACGGATGCACGCCGGGTGCCGGGCGCGCACGCGCGCGCGCAGCCCACCACTGGGTCAGCCGCGCGAACGCGAGATAGGGGTCGGCGCAGAGGATCACCGCGCCACGGCCGGACGCCACGCGCCGCGCCGCCTCCTCGCGCTGCACGGGAGCGACGATGACGCACGCGGCTTCGCTGTCGGCCAGCAGGGGCCGCAGCCTGGCCTGGGCAATGAAGGTGATGCTGTCGCTGCCGGCCTCGGCCAGCGGCGCGATCCGGCTGACCTCGATCTCGGCGCTGCCGAGCAACTCTCCGCCCAGGTGCCGGGCCAGCTCGCCGACGCGGTGGCCCATGGTGCTGGGTGAAGCGGCCGGGGGTGGCGGCCGCCTACTTGCCACCCGCGGCCGGCGGGACGTTGAGGGCGCGGATCACCTTGTCGGTGATGTCCACGCGCGGCCCGGCGAAGATGGCTTCCTGCAGGATGATGTCGAAGCGCTCCTGCTCGGCGATCTGCCGGATGATCTTGTTGGCGCGCTCGACGAGGCTCGCGAGCTCCTCGTTGCGCCGCTGATTCAGGTCCTCCTGGAACTCGCGGCGCTTCCGGGTGAGGTCGCGGTCCTGCTCGACGAGGTCGCGCTGGCGGCGCACCCGCTCGGCCTCGGGCAGGGTCGGGCCGTCCTTGTCGAGCTTGTCGGCGGCAGCCTTCAGGCGGGTGGCGAGCTCGGCCACCTCCTTCTCGCGCTTGCCGAACTCGCCTTCGAGCTTGGCCTGGGCCGCACGCGCGGGCATCGACTCGCGCAGCACGCGTTCGCTGTTGACGTAGCCGATCCTCAGCCCGTCGCTCGCCGGCCCCGGCCGGCCGCCCTCCTGCGCCCAGGCACCACCGAGGGCCGAGGCGCCCAGCACGCCAGCGACAAGCCAGCCGCGCAGGCCGGAACACGCACGTGGGGCAGAAGGCATCATCAGAACGCGGTCCCGATCTGAAACTGGAACCGCTGGATTCTATCGTTGCGCTGCACGCGCACCGGCCGGCCCCAGGAGAGCTTCAGCGGCCCCACCGGGGAGATCCACGACAGGCCGAGGCCGGCCGAGGCCCGCAGGGAGGCGGCGGTCATGTCCTCGTCCTCGCGCCAGACGTTGCCGGTGTCGCCGAAGGCGAAGATGCGCAGCGACTTGTCGTTCCCGGTGCCGGGCACCGGGAAGTACAGCTCGGTGTTGAAGTTGAAGCGCTTCGCGCCGCCGATGTAGGCGCCGGTCGGGTCGATGACGCCCAGCGAGCCCTGCTCGAACGCCCGCACGGTGCCGAGGCCGCCACCGTAGAAGTTCTTGAACACCGGGAACGGCTTGTTGCCGAGGCCCTTGCCGAGGCCGAGCTCGGCGTTCAGGCCGAGCACCAGCCGCGCCGGCAGCGAGAAGTACTCCTGGTACTGCAGGTTGGTGCGGGTGTAGCGCACGTCGCCGGCGAAGCTGTACTCGACGTTCACGCGTTGGTAGCGGCCCGCCGTCGGAACGAGCACGCTGTCGCGCGCGTCGCGCGCCCAGCCCAGCGTGAGCGGATACGCCATGCTCCTCTCGCCGAAGAGCACGCGGTAGTTGAGGTAGGCGAGCGGCAGGCCGATCGAGGTGCCGATCACCTGGCGGTCGGCTGCCAGGCCCATGAACACCGTGTCGTACTCCGAGAACGGGACGCCGAAGGTGACGCCCAGGCGCTGGTTGCCCGTCTCGTACTCGTCGACCAGCTGGTTCAGCGCGCGCCCCTTGCGGTAGACGAGGTCGATCGAGCGCGAGATGCCGTCGACGGTGAAGTACGGGTCGTAGGTGTTGATCGCCAGCACCCGCTGCGTCTTGCTCGTGTTGATCTCGAGCCCGAGCGAGTTGCCGGTGCCGAACGCGTTGTCCTGCCGGATGCCGGCGGTGAAGGTGAACTTCTCGGCGTTGGAGTAGCCCGCGCCGAGGCTGAGGTTGCCCGTCGGCTTCTCCTTGACGGTGACCACGAGGTCGACCTGGTCGGGGGCGCCGGGCACCTCGTTGGTCTCGACCTCCACCTCGGAGAAGAAGCTCAGGCGGTTCAGGCGCTCCTTCGACAGGCGGATCAGCGTCGCGTCGTACCAGGCCGCCTCCAGCTGGCGGAACTCGCGCCGGATCACCTCGTCGCGCGTGCGCGAGTTGCCGGCCACCTCGATGCGGCGGATGTAGACGCGACGCTCGGGCGCGGCGCTGAGCACCACCACCACCTGCCCGGTGGCGCGGTCGATCTCCGGCCGCTGCTCGACGCGCGCGAACGCATAGCCGTACTGGCCGAAGCGCTCTGTGAACGCCTTCGCGGTGGCGGTGACCGCCTCGCCCCGGTAGGCCTCGCCCGGGCGCAGCTGCACGAGCGACTGGAACTCGGCCTCCTTGCCCAGATAGTCGCCCTCCAGCCGGATGGCCGTCACGGTGTAGGGCTGGCCTTCGCGCACCGAGATGGCGATGGCGATGCTCTGCTTGTCGGGCGAGATCGTGACCTGCGTCGACTCGATCGCGAACTCGAGGTAGCCGCGGTTGATGTAGAACGCGCGCAGCCTCTCGAGGTCGGCGTTGAGCTTGCTGCGCGCGTAGCGGTCGTTCTTCGAGTACCAGCTGAACCAGCCAGTGGCCGACAGATCCATCTGCTCCAGCAGGGTGGACTCGCTGAACGCGCTCATGCCGGCGATCGTCACCGACGAGACCTTGGCCGCGTCGCCCTCGTTCATCGTGAAGGTGATGTTGACGCGGTTGCGCTCGATCGGCGTCACCGTGGTGGTGACCTCGGCCCCGTAGAGGCTGCGGCTGAGGTACTGGCGCTTGATCTCCTGCTCGGCGCGGTCGATCAGCGCCCGGTCGTAGGGCAGTCCCTCGCCGATGCCGTTGTCCTTGAGCGACTTGATCAGCGGGTCCTTGTCGAACTCGCGCAGGCCGACGAAGCTGACGTTGGCGATCAGCGCTCGCTCGTCGACGACGATGACGGCGACGTCGCGCTCGATGTCGATGCGCACGTCCTTGAACAGGCCCGTCGCGAACAGCGCCCGCAGCGCCGCCGAGCCCTTGTCGTCGGTGTAGGTGTCGCCGATGCGGAACGGCAGCGCCGCGAAGACGCTGCCCGGATCGGTGCGCTGCAGCCCCTCGACGCGGATGTCCTTGATCACGAACGGCGCGACGGCGCGGGCCGCCGGCGCGAAAGCCACGGCCGCGGCGGCCGCAATCAGCATCACGGCGGCGCGCGGTGCGCCGCCTGGAAAGGCAGGAACCATCGGGGAAGGAGACTTCAGTGCAGCCCGAGCAAACGGGCCACGTCGTTGTACAGCGCCACCGACATCATCATCAGCAGCACCGCGATGCCGCCGCGCTGGAGCCGCGCGAGCCACTCCTCCGACAGCGCGCGGCCGGTGACACCTTCGAAAATGTAAACCATGAGATGGCCCCCATCGAGCATGGGCAGCGGCAGCAGGTTCAGCACGCCGAGGCTGACGCTCACGATGGCCAGGAACTCGAGGAAGCGCGCCGGCCCCTGCTGCACCGACTGGCCGGCGTAGTCGGCGATGCTGATGGGCCCGGAGAGGTTCTTGATCGAGGCTTCGCCGATCAGCATGCGGCCCAGCATCTTGAGCGTGAACAGCGACGTGTCCCACATCCGCTCGAAGCCGCCGACGACCCCGTCCCAGGGACCGTGGCGCACCGTCACCATCGCCGGCGGCGTGCCGACATAGGCGTCGACGCGCCCGACCGGCGGGCTGACGGAGGTGTCCAGCCGGGGCGACACGGTGAGCTCCAGGCTGCGCCCGGCGCGCTCGACCACCCACCGCTGCGCCGCCAGTTCGCTCGCACCGCGCGGTGCCGCCGCGGCCGACGCGCGGATGCGCTCGCGCAGCGTCTGCGCGTCGGTGACGGCCTGGCCGTCGATGCTGAGGACGCGGTCGCCCTCGACCAGGCCGGCGCGCAGCGCCGGGCCGCCCTCCTTCACGCGGCCGATCACCGGCTCGCCGAAGGGGCCGCCGAGGCCGATCTTGCGCGCCAGCGCACCGTCGACATCGCGCGGCTCGAAGCGGGCCAGGTCGAGCAGCAGCGTGCGCGAGCCGCGCCCGTCGCGATCGCTGACCTGCAGGCGCACCGGCTCGCGTTGAAGCGCTGCCTGGGTCAGCAGCCACATCAGGTCGTTCATCGACTGCACCTCGCGCCAGCCGGCGCCCTGGCGCTCGTCGGCGAGCACGCTCGTGGCGCGCACCCAGTCGCCGCTCTTCAGGCCCGCCCGCTCGGCGAGGCTGCCGGGCACCGGCGGTCCGAGCACGGCCTTGGGCTCCTGCATGCCGACCCAGTAGGCCCCGGCAAAGAGCAGGACCGCCAGCGCCAGATTCGCCAGCGGCCCCGCGGCGACGATGGCGCTGCGCTGCCAGAGCGTCTTGCGATTGAAGGCCTGGTCGAGCTGCGTCGCCGGCACGTTGCCCTCGCGCTCGTCGAGCATGCGCACGTAGCCGCCGAGCGGCAGCGCGCAGACCACGAACTCGGTCGACTCCGGCGAGCGCTGCCGCCGCCAGAGCACGCGCCCGAAGCCCACCGAGAAGCGCTGCACCTTGACGCCGCAGGCCACCGCGACGCGGTAGTGGCCGTACTCGTGCACCACGATCAGCAGGCCCAGGGTGACGATGAGGCCGAGGAGGTAGGTCATGGTCGGGCGCCTGGGGTGTGCTGGGCGGTCGGGTGGGATGCGAGACGGCGGCTCGGTACGGCGACGCTCAGCGACGCGCCAGCGCGTTGACCGCGCCCACCGCCTCGGCACGCGTTCGCCGATCGAGCTCGAGCAGGTCGTCGAGCGTCGAGACGCTGCCGAGCGACGGCACGAGCCGGTCGACCGTGCGTGCGTTCACCGTGTGAATGTCCGTGAAGCGGATGGTTCCCTGCAGGAACGACTCGACGGCCACCTCGTTGGCGGCATTCAGCGCCGCCGTCGCGCCGGCCGGAGCGGCCAGTGCGTCCCACGCGAGCTGGAGGCCCGGGAAGAGGCGCGGGTCCACCGGCTCGAAGGTCAGGCCCTGCAGCTGCAGGAAGTCCAGCCGCGACGCGCCGGACTCGATGCGCTCCGGGAAGCTCAGCCCGTAGGCGATGGGCACGCGCATGTCAGGCGTGCCCAGCTGCGCCAGCACGGAGGCGTCGCGGCACACGACCATCGAGTGCACGATGCTCTGCGGGTGGATGACCACGCGCACCTGCTCGGGTGCGAGGTCGAACAGCCAGCGCGCCTCGATGACCTCGAGCGCCTTGTTCATCATCGTCGCGGAGTCGACCGAGATCTTGCGCCCCATTACCCAGTTCGGGTGCGCGACGGCCTCGGCGGGCGTCACGCCGTGAAGGCTGTCCGGGTCGCGTCGCCGGAAGGGGCCGCCGCTCGCCGTGAGCACGATGTGGTCGATGCGCCGGCCCCAGGCGGCGCGGTCCTCGGGCAGGCACTGGAAGATGGCCGAGTGCTCGCTGTCGATGGGCAGCAGCGTCGCGCCACCCTCGGCAACCGCGCGCATGAACAACGCGCCGCCGACGACGAGCGCCTCCTTGTTCGCGAGCAGCAGGCGCTTGCCGGCGGCCGCGGCGGCCATGCACGCCGGCAGCCCGGCGGCGCCGACGATGGCGGCCATGACCGCATCGACCTCGCCGGCGCTGGCCAGTTGGCTGAGGGCGGACGCGCCCTCGAGAACCTCGGTCCGGCTGCCACGCTCGGCCAGCAGGCGCCGCGCCTCTGCGGCGCGGGCGCGGTCGGGCAGCACGGCCAGCCGGGGCTCGAAGCGCAGGCACTGCTCGACGAGCTCGGCCACCCGCTGGTGGCTCGACAGGCCGAAGACCTCGAAGCGTTCCGGGTGCCGCGCGATGACGTCCAGCGTGCTCACGCCGATGGAGCCGGTGGAGCCGAGGATGGCGACGCGCAGGCGCGGCGGTGATGTCCGGGAGATGTTCATCGGGGGACGAGGCTCAGCAGCGCCAGCACGGCCGGCATCACGGGCAGCAGGGCATCGACGCGGTCGAGCACGCCGCCGTGCCCGGGCAGCAGGCGGCTGCTGTCCTTGGCGCCGGCGGCCCGCTTGACGAGCGACTCGACGAGGTCGCCCACCACGCTCAACATGCAAAGCGCCAGCAGCGCCAGCGCGGTGACGAACCAGCCGTGCGCCTGTACCAGCCGCGTGTACAGGCTCGGCCCGTCGAAGCCGAAGCTTCGGTCGAGCGCCATCCAGACCAGCGCCAGCAACAGCACGCCGGCCATGCCCGACCACACGCCTTCCCAGCTCTTGCCGGGGCTGATGGCCGGGGCCAGCTTGCGGCGGCCGAAGGCCTTGCCGCCGAAGTACGCCGCGACATCGGCCATCCACACCACGCACAGCATCGAGAGCATGAAGTTGATGCCGACCGCACGGGCCTCGATCAGGGCCGCCCAGGCCAGCATCAGCAGCACGAGCCCGGCGAGCCAGCGCAGCACGCGCGGCGCATGCGGCCAGGCCGGCACGCCGCGCCTGAGCACGAGAGCCCCTCCGAGCGTCCAGGCGGCGACCGCAACCCACCACAGGCCGCCGAGCGAAGTCCCGGCCCAGCCCGACACGACCGCGCCGATGCCGGCCAGCAGCATCAGGCCCCCGAGCGCCAGGGAAACGGTCTCAGCCGCGCCATTGAGCCGACCCCACTCCCAGGCGCCGGCGGCCAGCAGGGCCAGCGTGACGAGGGCAAACGGCCAGGGGCCGGGCGCCACCAGCGCGGCAAACATGATCCCGACCAGGATCAGCGCGGTGATGACCCGCTGGCGCAGCATGCCGGTCTCGGGGCGGGGGCGGCGCCGCCGCGCGTCCTCTTCACTCGGCGGCCTGCACGACCGGCGGCCGGATCATGCCGAAGCGGCGGTCGCGCTGCGCGTAGGCGGCCAGCGCACGGTCGATCTCCTCGGCGCCGAAGTCGGGCCACAGGCAATCGGTGAAGTAGAACTCCGCGTACGCCGACTGCCACAGCATGAAGTTGCTGATGCGCATCTCGCCGCCGGTGCGGATGAACAGGTCGGGGTCGGGCGCGAACGACAGCGCCATGTGGCGGCTGAACCAGGCTTCGTCGAGCTGCTCCGGCGCGACGCCTTCGGCGATGGCCTGGCGGGCCGCCTGCACCATGTCCCAGCGGCCGCCGTAGTTGAATGCCACGGCCAGCGTGATGCGCGAGTTGTCGCGCGTCAGGGCCTCGGCCTGTTCCCAGGCCTCGCGCAGCTTGTCGGAGACCGACGAGCGGTCGCCGACGATGCGGATGCGCACGCCGTCCTTGGCCAGCTTGCCGAGGTACTTGGAGACCGCCACGAGCACGAGGCTCATCAGGCCCGAGACCTCCTCGGAGGGGCGCTTCCAGTTCTCGGACGAGAAGGCGAAGACACTCAGGTACTCGACGCCGCGGTCGGCGAACAGGTTCACCGCGCGCACCAGCGCGTCGACGCCGGCCTTGTGGCCGAAGAAGCGCGGCATGTAGCGCGAGCGGGCCCAGCGGCCGTTGCCGTCCATCACCACGGCGACGTGCCTCGGCACGAGGCCGACGCTGCGCGGCTCGGCGTTCCCGTGCGAGGCGGGCGAAGGCAGGGCGCTCATGCGGCAGGCGGTGCGGGCCGGGGCGTGCGCGGGGCGGGTCGCGGGGCCGTCGCGCTCAAACCGCCATCACCTCGGCTTCCTTGCCGTGCACGAGACGGTCGATCTCGGCGACCACGCGGTCGGTCAGGCGCTGCACCTCGTCCTGCGCCCGCTTCTCCTCGTCCTCGGGCACGTGCTTGTCCTTGAGCAGCTTCTTCAGGTGCTCGTTCGCCTCGCGGCGCACCGCGCGCACGGCGATCTTGGCCTCCTCGCCGGCGTGCCGCACGACCTTCGTCAGCTCCTTGCGGCGCTCTTCGGTGAGGGCCGGCATCGGCACGCGCAGCAGGTCGCCCTGGGCGCTCGGGTTCAGGCCGAGGTCGCTCTCGCGGATGGCCTTCTCGATCTTCGCGCCCATGCCCTTCTCCCAGGGCTGCACGCTGATCGTGCGCGCGTCCAGCAGCGTCACGTTGGCCACCTGGCTGATCGGCACCGAGCTGCCGTAGTAGTCGACGTGCACCTGGTCGAGCAGGCCGGGGTGGGCGCGGCCGGTGCGGATCTTGTGCAGTTCGTTCTTGAGCGCCTCGAGCGACTTGCCCATCTTGTGCTCGGCGGTCTTCCTGATCTCGGCGATGTCCATGGCGGATAACTCTCCTCGTGTCGGGCAGCGGGTCCGGGGCGCGGCCCGCTCACACGTGCACCAGCGTTCCCTCGTCCTCGCCCAGCACCACCCGCTGCAGCGCGCCGGGCTTGAAGATGCTGAAGACCTTGATCGGCAGCTTCTGGTCGCGGCAAAGGGCGAACGCGGTCGCGTCCATCACCTGCAGGTTCTTCGCGATGGCCTCGTCGAAGCCGATCGTCGCGTAGCGGGTGGCTCCGGCGTCCTTCTTCGGATCCGCGGTGTAGACGCCGTCGACCTTCGTCGCCTTGAGCACGATCTCGGCACCGATCTCGGCCCCGCGCAGCGCCGCGGCGGTGTCGGTGGTGAAGAACGGGTTGCCGGTGCCTGCAGCGAAGATGACGACCTTGCCTTCCTCGAGGTACTGCAGGGCCTTGGGCCGCACGTAAGGCTCGACGACCTGCTCGATGTTGATGGCCGACATCACGCGCGCCGTCATGCCCTCCTGGCGCATCGTGTCGGCCAGCGCCAGCGAGTTCATCACCGTGGCCAGCATGCCCATGTAGTCGGCCGTGGCGCGGTCCATGCCGACCGACCCGCCGGCAACGCCGCGGAAGATGTTGCCGCCTCCGATGACCACCGCGACCTCGCAGCCGAGCTTCGTGACCGCCTGCACCTCGCGCACCATGCGCACGATGGTGGCGCGGTTGATGCCGTACGCATCGTCGCCCATCAGGGCTTCGCCAGACAGCTTGAGCAGGATGCGCTTGTAGGCCGGCATCGGGCAGGGACTCCGCGGGAACGAGGCAGACAGTTTAAGGGCCCGGGGCGTCGCTCCCCCCTGGGCCCGCTTGTAAAGCGCGTGCGCGCGGCAGGCCGGCGCGCGCACGCATCGGCATCACTGCGCCTTCGCCGCAGCCACCTGCGCCGCCACCTCGGCGGCGAAGTCGTCCACCTTCTTCTCGATGCCCTCGCCCACGACGTAGAGCGTGAAGCCCTTGACCTGCGTGGCCGCGCCCTTGAGGTACTGCTCGACCGTCTGCTTGCCGTCGGCGGCCTTGACGAAGACCTGGTTCAGCAGCGAGACCTCCTTGAGGAACTTCTGCACCGAGCCTTCGACCATCTTGGCGACGATCTCGGCGGGCTTGCCGCTCTCGGCGGCCTTCTCGGCGGCGATCTTGCGCTCCTTCTCGACGACGTCGGCCGGCACGTCGGCCGTGGACAGCGCGGCGGGCTTCATCGCCGCCACGTGCATGGCCACGTCCTTGGCCGCGACATCGCTGCCCTCGAACTCGACGATGACGCCGATGCGCGTGCCGTGCAGGTAGTGGGCGAGCTTGCCGCCGCCGGCATAGCGCTTGAATCGCCGGATCGACATGTTCTCGCCGATCTTGCCGACGAGGCCCTTGCGCACGTCCTCGAGCGTGGGGCCGAAGCCGTCCTGGCTGTACGGCAGCGCGGAGAGGGCGGCGACGTCGGCGGGGTTCTTCTCGGCCACCAGCGCGGCGGCCGCCCTGGCGAAGGCGAGGAACGAGTCGTTCTTTGAGACGAAGTCGGTCTCGCAGTTGATCTCGACGAGCGCGCCGGTGCTGCCGCTGACGCTGGCCGCCACGACGCCCTCGGCGGTGATGCGGCTGGCGGCCTTGCCGGCCTTGTTGCCGAGCTTGACGCGCAGGATCTCCTCGGCGCGGCCCATGTCGCCGTCGGCCTCGGTGAGCGCCTTCTTGCACTCCATCATCGGCGCGTCGGTCTTGGCGCGCAGCTCGGCGACCATGCTTGCGGTGATTGCGGGCATAGAGTTCTCCAGATGCGATGGGAAGGCGGCCGCGCCGGCGGCCGCCTGAACGATGCTCGGGGCGGGGCGCGTCGCGCCGGGTGGCTGCTCGCGCAGCCTTGCCCGGGGCACCGCCCGCGCGGATCAGTTCTCCTGGACCTCGACGAACTCGTCGCCGCCCGATGCCGCGGCCACCACGTCGGCCGTGGCGTTGGCCTTGCCCTCGAGCACGGCGTCGGCGACCGCGCGCGCGTACAGCGCCACCGCCTTGGCCGAGTCGTCGTTGCCCGGGATGACGTAGTCGATGCCCACGGGCGAGTGGTTCGTGTCGACGACCCCGATGAGCGGGATGCCCAGCTTCTTGGCTTCGGCCACCGCGATCTTGTGGTAGCCGACGTCGATGACGAACATCGCGTCGGGCAGCGCGGTCATGTCCTGGATGCCGCCGATGTCCTTCTCGAGCTTGGTCAGCTCGCGGTCGAACAGCAGCGCCTCCTTCTTGATCATCTGCTCCATGCCGGCCTCCTTGGTGGCCTGCATGTCCTTCAGCTTCTTCAGGCTGCCCTTGACCGTCTTGTAGTTGGTCAGCATGCCGCCGAGCCAGCGCTGGTCGACGTAGGGCATGCCGCAGCGCTGCGCCTCCATTGCGATGACCTCGCGCGCCTGGCGCTTGGTGCCCACCATGAGGATCGTGCCGCGGCGGCTGGCCAGCTGGCGCACGAACTTCATCGCCTCGTTGAAGAGCGGCAGCGTCTTCTCGAGATTGATGATGTGGATCTTGTTGCGATGGCCGTAGATGAAGGGGGCCATCTTCGGATCCCAGAAGCGGGTCTGGTGCCCGAAATGGACACCCGCTTCCAGCATTTCGCGCATGGACACGGACATGGGGGTTCACTCCAAAAGGTTGCTTCTAGAATCCCGGCGCCTGAACGCACGCCCGACGGGGCGCGGGCCCTGCCTGGCGGGCCCCGTGCCTGACGGGAAGATGCGCACCTCTGGAGGGCCGGGTTCGCGGATTTCGCCTGGCTTCGGGTGCCCCAGTTCCCTGGCTGCCCCTCGCCGGCGGCTTCGCTGCCTGCACGCGCCCCGGCGTGAGCCGGTCGATCACAAGAAGCAAAACCTTGAAATTCTAGCATGCGCGTCGCAGTCATCGGCGCGGGCATCGTCGGCGTGACCACGGCGCACGAGCTCGCGGCCCAGGGGCAGGAGGTCACCGTCTTCGAGCGCCGCGCCGGCGTCGCGGCCGAGACCAGCTTTGCCAACGCCGGCGTCGTCGCGCCGGGCTACGTCACGCCCTGGGCCGCCCCGGGGATGCCGCTCAAGGTGCTCGGGCAGTTGTTCTCGCGCGACGCGGCGGTGCGCTTCGCCGGAGTCTCCGCGCTCGGGCAGTTGCCGTGGATGTGGCGCTTTCTGCGCGCCTGCCGCGCCGGGGTGCACGTGCCCAACCGGACGGCGATGCAGCGCCTCGCCCACTACAGCCGCGAGCGCATGGAGGAACTGGCCACCCGCCTGGACCTCGACTACGAGCAACGCCAGGGCTACATGGTGCTGCTCCGGACGCCGGCCGACCTGCAGCGTGCAGGCCCGGGACTGAAGCTGCTGAAGGAACTGGGCGTCGTCCACGAGGTGCTCGACGAGGCGGCCGTGCGCCGGCTCGAGCCGGCCCTCGCGGCGACGTCGCGCGTGCACGCCGCCATCCGGTTGCCGAAGGATGGCGTCGGCAACTGCCGCGTGTTCGCCCATCACCTGAAGAACGAGGCGCAGCGGCTCGGCGCCCGCTTCGCGTTCGACGCCGAGGTCGCGCGGCTGATGCCGGGCGAGGCGCCGGCGCTGCGCCTTGCCGGCGGCGAGGTGCGCGCCTTCGATCGCATCGTGGTCTGCGCCGGCGTCGAGGCCAACCGGCTGCTCGCGCCGCTGGGGCTGAGCCTGCCGCTGGCGCCGGTGTACGGCTACTCGATCACCGCGCCGCTGCGCGAGCACGACGGCGGCCCCGACATGGGCCCGCGCGCGGCGCTGATGGACGAGAAGTACAAGGTCGCCATCTCCCGCCTGGGCCAGCGTGTCCGCGTGGCAGGCAGCGCCGAGATCGGCGGCGACCTCGGCGACCTGCGTCGCGCCCCTCTTGCCACCCTGTATCGTGTGCTCGACGAGTGGTTTCCAGGCGCCGCCTCGATGCGCGAGGCGCAGCAGTGGAAGGGCGCCCGCCCGATGCTCCCGGACGGCCCGCCCGTCATCGGCGCCAGCCGCCTGCCGGGCATCTGGCTCAACCTGGGCCATGGCTCGAGCGGCTGGGCGTTGTCCTGCGGCTCGGCCCGGATCATCGCGGACCTGCTGCGCGGGCAGCGGCCCGCCATCGACGTGGACCGACTGGCCCCGGCGCGGCTGCACGCCTGAGGTCGCGGCCGTGGCAATGGACAATCCGTTCATGGCCCAGCCCGATTCCGAGCACGCGGGACCGGTCCGCGTCGGTCCGCAGTCGGGGCCGTGGCCGCTGCATGCGGCCGCTGCCGCCCGCGCACTGGAGGCGCAGGCGCTGGCCCGGCATCAGCCGCACGAGCTGATGGAGCGCGCCGGACTGGCCGTGGCGCGGCTGGCCCGCGCCCTCTTGCCCGACGCCGGGCTCGTCGAGGCCTGGTGCGGACCGGGCAACAACGGCGGCGATGGCTATGTCGCGGCACGATGGCTGCACGAGTCGGGCGCGCCGGTCCGAGTGCGCGAGTGCGGGGATCCGTCTCGCCTGCCGGGCGACGCGGCGCAGGCACGCCGGCGCGCCTGCGATGCGGGCGTGCCGATGCTCGCCCCGACCGAAGGGACCGGCACCGGCCTGGCAATGCCCGATCTCGTGCTGGACGCCCTGCTCGGCCTGGGTACCACGCGCGCCCCGCAGGGGCCGCTGGCAGAGGCCATCGGCCGGATCGACGCGCTCCGCGCCGGCGGCGCTCTCGTCCTCGCGGTCGACCTGCCTTCGGGCCTGCACCCCGACACGGGCCAGCCGATCGGGGATGCCGTGGTCCGGGCCGACCACACGCTGTCGCTGCTGTCGCTGAAGCCCGGGCTGTTCACTGGCCGGGGGCGCGATCTGGCAGGGTCGGTCTGGTTCGACGACCTCGGCCATCCGGCCACCGCGCCCCCCGGCGACTCGGCCGGGCCGACCGCATGGCTGTCCTCGCCGGCCCGGCGCCCCCCGTGGCCGCACGCCGCACACAAGGGGCAACGCGGGGACGCCTGGATCATCGGTGGCGCCCCGGGGATGGCAGGGGCCGCGTGGCTGGCAGCCCGTTCAGCCCTCGCCGCCGGGGCGGGTCGGGTCTATGTGAGCGCCCTCGCATCAGCGCCGTGGCCGACGCTGGACCCAGGGCGGCCCGAGCTGATGCACCGGCCTTTCGACACCGCGGCCGCGACCTTGCTGGCCACGGCCACGGCGGTCGTCGGCTGCGGAGGCGGCGACGCCGTGCGCGAACCGCTGCCCCGGTTGCTGGCGGACTCGCCACGGCTCGTGCTCGATGCCGATGCGCTGAACCAGATCGCAGCCGCCAGCGAACTTGAGCGCCTGCTGCAGGGGCGCGCCGACCGTGGCCAGGCGACGGTGCTGACGCCGCATCCGCTGGAGGCTGCCCGGCTGCTCCGCATCGGCAGTGCCGCGGTGCAGGCCGACCGGCTGGCCGCCGCCGTCGAACTGGCTTTCCGCACGGCCTCGGTGGTGGTGCTGAAAGGGTCGGGCACCGTCGTTGCCGGCCCGGGCGCCCTGCCCTGCATCAACCCCAGTGGCAATGCAGCGCTTGCCACCGCGGGAACCGGCGACGTGCTCGCCGGCTGGCTCGGCGGCCTCTGGGCGCAAGCGCCGCGGCAGGCCGCCTTCGACGTCGCCCGCGCGGCGGTCTGGCAGCACGGGCATGCGGCGGACACGGTCCGCCCGGCGGCCACGGCCGGCGGTGCGCCGCTGCTCGCGCTGGACCTGATCGACGCCATGGCCGCCTCGGCCTGACCGGCCGGCCGCGGGCCGGCTCCAGTCACGGCTCAGCGGCGGCGACGGGCCCCGCCGGCACCGGCCTTGGCCGCCCGCTTGCCGGTGGCCGCGCCCGGCTTGTTCTTGCGCTCGCGGGCTGCGGCCTTGACGCGCCGGTCGGCGCCCTTGACCTCGGCCAGTTCCGCCTGCGCAGACGATGCCGTGCTGCCCGCCCGGACGCCGGGGCGGCCGCGCGCCAGAAGCGTCTCGGCCTCGCCGTCGCGCACGAGGCGGAAGTCGATCTTGCGCCCGTCGAGGTCGACGCGGCTGACCTGCACGCGCACGCGCGTGCCGATGGCGTAGCGCACGCCGGTGCGCTCGCCGCGCAGCTCCTGGCGCGTCTCGTCGAAGCGGTAGTACTCGCCGCCCAGCTCGGTGATGTGCACGAGGCCGTCGACATACAGCGCATCGAGCGTGACGAAGAGCCCGAAGGAGGCCACCGCGCTCACCGTGCCGCTGTACTCCTCGCCGAGGTGCTCGCGCATGAAGCGGCACTTGAGCCATGCCTCGACGTCGCGCGAGGCCTCGTCGGCCCGCCGCTCGTTGGCGCTGCAGTGCGCACCCGCCGCGTCCCAGATCTCCATCTCCTGCGACATCGGCTTGGCGTGCCGCGGCTTGCCGCCCTTGCGCACCTCGGGCTTGCGCGTGAGGTCGCTCGGCGCGAGGTGGTAGCGGCGCCCGGCGAGCAGCGCCTTGATGACCCGGTGGATCAGCAGGTCCGGGTAACGGCGGATCGGGCTCGTGAAGTGCGCGTAGGCCTCGTAGGCGAGGCCGAAGTGGCCGGAGTTGGTCGCCGTGTAGATGGCCTGCTGCATCGAGCGCAGCAGCATCGTGTGGATCTGCTGCGCGTCGGGCCGCTCGACCACGGCCTGGGAGATCGCCTGCATCTCGCCCGGCGTCGGGTCGTCCGACAGGGGCATCGCGATGCCGAGCGCCTTCAGGTAGGTCTGGAGCATCGCCCGCCGCTCCGGCGTCGGACCCTCGTGCACGCGATAGAGCGCGGGATGCTCGTGCGCCGAGATGAACTCGGCGGCGCAGACGTTGGCCGCCAGCATCGCCTCCTCGATCAGGCGATGCGCCTCGGTGCGCACGCGCGGCACGATGCGCTCGATGCGGCCGTTGTCGTCGCAGACGATCTGCGTCTCGGTGGTGTCGAAGTCCACCGCACCGCGGCTGGCACGCTGCTTGAGCAGCGCCCGGTACACCTCGTGCAGATGCAGCAGGTGCGGCACGAGGTCGGCCCGGCGCTGCGCTTCAGGCCCGCGCGTGTTGGCGAGGATCGCGGCCACCTCGGTGTAGGTGAGCCGGGCATGCGAGCAGATCAGCGCCGGGTAGAACTGATAGGCCGTGATGCGCCCGTCGTCGGCCACGAGCATGTCGCACACCATGCTCAGCCGCTCCTGTTCGGGGTTCAGCGAGCACAGGCCGTTGCTGAGCTTCTCCGGCAGCATCGGGATGACGCGCCGCGGGAAGTAGACCGAGGTCGCGCGCTCGTAGGCGTCACGGTCCAGCGGCTCGTCGGGCTTGACATAGTGGCTGACGTCGGCGATGGCCACCACCAGGCGCCAGCCGCTGAAGGCCTTCTTGCCCTTGCCGCCGTGGTGCGGCTGGCAGTAGACCGCGTCGTCGAAGTCGCGCGCGTCCTCGCCGTCGATCGTGACCAGCGGCACGTCGGTCAGGTCGACGCGATGCTTGCGGTCGGCCGCACGCAGCCGCTCGGGCAGCGCCGCCGCCTGGGCCAGCGTCTCGGGGCTGAAGCGGTGCGGGACCTCGTACTTGCGCACCGCGATCTCGATCTCCATGCCCGGGTCGTCGATCTCGCCAAGCACCTCGGCGACCCGGCCCACCGGCTGCGCATGCAGCGATGGCGTCTCGGTGAGCTCCACGGACACCACCTGCCCGACGGCCGCGCTGGCCGTGGCGTTCTTCGGGATCAGGATGTCCTGCCCGTAGCGGCGGTCCTCGGGTGCCACGAGCCACTGCCCACCCTCGTGCAGCAGCCGCCCGATGATGGGTGCCTTGGCCCGCGACAGGATGTCGACGACCCGCCCTTCAGGGCGGCCCTTGCGATCCAGGCGCAGGATGCGCACGCGCACGCGGTCGCGATGCAGCACGGAGCGCATCTCCTGCGGCGCGAGGTAGATGACGGGGTCACCCGAGTCGGGCACGACGAAGCCGTGCCCGTCGCGATGGCCCTCGACACGGCCTTCGACCTCGGCGAGCAGGGCCGGGCCGGGAGTGGGCTGCAATGTGCTGATAGAATCCTCGTTTGTCACCGATCCGGTCCGCGAGCTTCTCGCAGTTCCGGGTCATGGCCCAGGTGGCGGAATTGGTAGACGCACTAGTTTCAGGTACTAGCGCTTAACGGCGTGGGGGTTCGAGTCCCTTCCTGGGCACCAGTCAAGAGAGTCGAAAGACCGTCGCAAGGCCGGCCGATCGCAAGATCGCCGGCCTTGCGCGCTTTCAGATCTGGAACTTGCGCGCCAGGCCATCGGGGCGCATGGTGTCGTACTCTTCGAAAGGCTGGTGGATCCACGGGCTCGTGGGCAGCAGCTCGACGTAGTAGTCCGGCGTATAGGTCGAGACACCCTTCACCCAGATCACGGCGGCCCGCAGTTCCGCGATGGCCGGCATCCCGCGCAGGCGCTCGACGACGGCGCGCAGCGTGTGCCCCGTGTCCGCGAGGTCGTCGACGAGCAGCACGCGGCCGGCGAGCTCGCCCTTCGGCATGGTGATGTACTTGGCCATATCGAGCCGGCCCTGGATGGTGCCGGCCTCGGCACGGTACGAACTCGTCGACATGATCGCCAGCGGCTTGTCGAACACGCGCGACAGCACGTCGCCGGGCCGCATGCCGCCACGAGCGAGGCACAGGATCTGGTCGAACTGCCACCCCGAGTTCGCCACCTTCAGCGCCAGGCGCTCGATGAGCAGGTGGTACTCGTCCCAGGACACATAGAGGTGCTTGCCATCGTCGGTGAGCATCGGGGTCTTCTCCTCGTGGATCGTTCTGGATGTCCGCGTGTGGCGCCGCTCAGGCGCGGAACGGGTGGCGAAGCAGGATCGTGTGCACACGATCCGGGCCGGTGGAAACCATGTCGATCGGCGCACCGATCAGGTCCTGCATTCGCTCGAGGTAGCGGCGCGCGTTCCCGGGCAGCTGCTCCCAGTTGGTGAGGCCGGCGGTCGTCTCGCGCCAGCCGGGCAACGTCTCGTACACGGGCTCGCAGGCCGCGATCTCCTCGGCGTCCAGCGGCAGCACATCGAGCGCGCGCCCGCCGAGCCTGTAGCCGGTGCACACCTTGATCTCGGCCAGGCCGTCGAGCACGTCGAGCTTGGTGATGCACAGGCCCGAGATGCCGTTGATGATGATCGAGCGCTTCAGCGCCGCCGCGTCGAGCCAGCCACAGCGCCGCGGGCGCCCGGTCACGGTACCCCGCTCCTGCCCGACCGAGGAGAGGTGGTGCCCCACCGTTCCGGGCGTGTCGATCGGCAGTTCCGTCGGGAAGGGGCCGCCACCCACCCGCGTCGTGTAGGCCTTGGTGATGCCGAGCACGTAGTGCAGCAGCCCCGGCCCGAGGCCCGAGCCCGCGGCGGCATTGCCGGCCACGCAGTTGCTGGAAGTGACGTACGGGTAGGTGCCGTGGTCGATGTCGAGCAGCGTGCCCTGCGCGCCCTCGAACAGCAGGTTGGCCCCGTCGCGATGCGCGTTGAAGAGCCGGTAGCCGACGTCGGCCATCAACGGCCGCAGCTGCTCCGCCGCGCGCAGCGTCGCGTCGACCATCGGCGCCGGGTCGAGCGCCTTCGCGCCCAGCACCGTCGTCATCTCGGCGTTGTGCAGCGTCACCAGCTCGCGCAGCTTGGACTCGAAGCGCGCCGGCGCCTTGAGATCCATGACCCGCAGCGCTCGCCGCGCCACCTTGTCCTCGTAGGCCGGCCCGATGCCCTTGCCCGTGGTGCCGATCTTGCCCCCGCTGGAATGCTCGCGCCGGGCCTCGCGCGCACGGTCGAGCTCGACGTGGAACGGCAGGATGAGCGGGCACGACTCGGAGAGGAACAGGCGCGAGCGCACGTCCACCCCGATGGCCTCGAGGCGCTCGATCTCCGACAGGAGGTGGGCGGGGTCGACGACGACCCCGTTGCCGATGTAGCAGGCCACGCCCTCGCGCATCACGCCGGAGGGGATCAATTGCAGCGCCGTTTTGCGGCCGTTGATCACCAGCGTGTGACCGGCGTTGTGGCCGCCCTGGAAGCGCACCACGCCCTGCGCATGGTCGGTCATCCAGTCGACAATCTTGCCCTTGCCCTCGTCGCCCCACTGGGTGCCGACGACCACGACGTTGCGGCCGCTGCCGCGGGTGTTTCCCGGTTGCATGTGTGCGGTTGAGATCTAGCGTGATGGGAGGGCCGGGACGGCCCGCGGGGCCTCGGCCCTATCGAGGGCGCGCAGCACCCATTGGCCCGCCACCTCGACGAGCTCGCGGTCGAAGCCGAATGCCTGCGGCTCGGGCTGGTCGCCAGGCAGCACCGCGAGCACGGTCTCGCCGGCCTCGCGCAAACGGCGCACGGCCGCGCGCAGCGCAGGGTCCTCGCCCCACGGCGCGCGGATCGCGCCCGGCAGCGGCTCTCTCGGCGCCGCCTCGGCCAGCGCCTTGAGGTCGAGGCTGAAGCCCACTGCCGGCCGGTTGCGCCCGAACACGGCGCCCACCTCGTCGTAGCGGCCCCCACGCGCCAAGGCATCGGTCGCCGCCGCGCCGTAGATCGCGAAGCGAGGCCCCGTGTAGTACCCGTAGCCGCCCATGTCGCCGAGGTCGAACCCGACCTTCAGCGCCGGGAACGAGTGCCGCAGATGCGCCGACAGCCACCGCAACTGCTCGAGTGCCGTGCGCACGAGCGGCCGGTCTGGAAGCTCGCGCTCCGCCACGGCCAGCACCTCGTCGTTGCCGTAGAGCCGCGGCAGCGCGAGCAGCGCCCGCCGCGTCTCCTCGCCGAGCCCCTGGCTCAGCGCGGCCAGCGCCGCCGTGTCCTTGCCGGCGAGGGCTTGCGCCACGTCCTGCAGGGCCGCCGCATCCGCCGCCACGCCGGCCAGCACGCCGCGCAGCACGCGCGCGTCCGCCAGGTCGATGACGAGCGGCTGGACACCGGCCGCCTGCAGGCAGTCGAGGGCGAGCTCGGCCGCCTCGAGGTCGGCCTCGAGCCCGGCATGGCCGAAGATCTCGGCGCCGAACTGGAGCGGCTCGCGCGAGGCGGCCACGCTCGTGGCGCGGGCGTGCAGCACCGGCCCGCAGTAGCACAGGCGCGTCACGCCCTCCCGGTTCAGCAGGTGGGCATCGATGCGAGCCGCCTGTGGTGTCGTGTCCGCCCGCAGGCCGAGCGACCGGCCGCTCGTTTGGTCCACGAGCTTGAAGGTGCGCAGGTCGAGCTCGCGGCCGGTGCCGGACAGCAGCGATTCAAGGTGCTCGAGCAGCGGCGGAACGACCAGCTCGAACCCGTAGCCCTGGGCACGGTCGACGAGGCGCCGCCGCATCGTCTCGAGCTGCCGGGCCTGTGCGGGCAGCACATCGGCAATGTGCTCGGGCAGCAACCAGGCAGAGAGCATCGGGATCGCACCGCGTCTTGAAAACGGCATTGTAGGCGGCAGCCCTGCGCGCCCCTGACATCGGCCGGCCGAGCGCCGCGCCCCGTGACCGCGCCGGTCCCGTGTCAGCGCGAGAGTCAGCGCCAGATCGCGAGCAACAGCAGGCCGATGACGATGCTCACGAGGCCGATGAATCGGATCTGGCCGTCGGTAAGCGCCATCGCGCGCTCGAACATCGAGCGCCAGCCACGCGGGCTGACGAACGGCATCAGCCCTTCGAAGACGAGCATCAGCGCGAACGCGCCGAGGATCAGGTCACCCATGACCGAGACCCGATCCGGCCGGCACGTGCCCGCGCTGGCCGCCCATTGCCACCCGCGCGTTCCCCCGGGCTCAGCGCCGCGGCCCGGGTGCCGCGCCGCCTTGCATGGCGCGGAAGAAATCGTTGTTCGGGTCGAGCACCATCACGTCGTTGCGGCCACGGAAGGTGGCGCGGTAGGCCTCGAGGCTTCGGTAGAACTGCGCGAACTGCGGGTCGCGGCCGAAGGCATCGGCGTACAGCGCCGAGGCACGCGCGTCACCCGCGCCCTTGATCTTCTGGGCATCACGGTAGGCCTCGGCGATGATGACCTCGCGCTGCCGGTCCGCGTCGGCGCGGATCTTCTCGCCTTCGGCGTTGCCCTGCGAGCGCAGCTCGTTGGCGACCTGCGCGCGTTCCGACACCATGCGCCGGTAGACCGAGTCGGTGATGTCGGCGACGAAGTCGACTCGCTTGATGCGGACATCGATGATCTCGATGCCGAAGGCCTTGGCGTCGTCGAGCAGGCGCCGCTGGACGTCGCCCATGATGCGGTCGCGCTCGGCCGACAGCACGCCCTGCACGGTCCGCTTGGTGATCTCCTCGTTGAACGCGGCCTGCACCACGGGCGACAGGCGCGACTCGAGATTGCGGAAGTCCACGCCGTTGTTCCGGATGAACTGTCTCGGCTCGGAGATGCGCCACTTGATCAGCCAATCGATGACGAGGCTCTTCTTCTCCGCGGTGAAGATGGGCCGGGTCTCGGGGCTGTCCAGCGTCTGGATGCGCTTGTCGAGGAAGACGACGTTCTGGAACGGCGGCGGGAGCTTCAGCTTCAGTCCGGGGTCGGTGATGACCTCCTTGATCTCCCCGAGCGCGTAGACCACCGCGACCTGGCGCTGGTCGACGACGAACAACGTGCTCGTCACGAGCATCAGCGCGGCCAGCGCGCCCACGACGTAGAGTCCGATGCGATTCATGGCGGCGGGCTCCCTTCAGCGGCCTTCGCGGTCGCGCGCGCGGGCGCCTTCACGAGAGCGGATGTCGGTGCCCGGGGTCGCCGGCGCCGACTCGACGGGGGACTGCGCCGGCGTGGCAGCCGCCGGTGCGCCCGCCTGCTGCAGCAGGCGGTCCAGAGGTAGGTACAGCAGGTTGCTGCCGCTCTTCGCGTCGACGAGCACCTTGGAGACGTTCGAGTAGACCTGCTGCATGGTCTCCAGGTACATGCGGTCGCGAGTCACCTGCGGCGCCTTCTGGTACTCCGCCAGCACCGAGCGGAACCGCTGCGCATCGCCCTCGGCTTGCGCGATCACCCGCGCCCGGTAGCCCTCGGCTTCCTCGAGCAGGCGCGAGGCCGTGCCACGCGCCTTCGGAATGACATCGCTGGCGTACGCGCGCCCTTCGTTGACCAGGCGGTCACGGTCCGCACCGGCCTTCACGGCGTCGTTGAAGGCGGCCTGCACCGGGTCGGGCACCTGCACGTTCTGCACGTTGACGTTGGCCACCACGATGCCCGCCCTCAGGCGGTCCAGCTGGGCCTGGATGCTCTTGACGAGGTCGGCGGCAATCGCGTCACGGCGCTCGTAGAGCACCGAGTCCACCCTGCTGCGCCCGACGATCTCGCGCACGGCCGATTCCGCCGCCATCACCACCGCCTCGTCGGCATTGCGGTTCTCGAACAGATAGGCGCGAGCGTCCGCGCGCCGGTACTGCACGGTGAACCGGATGTCGACGATGTTCTCGTCCTGCGACAGCATCGAGCTGTCGCGCAGGCCCGTGGCCTGCACGACCGAGCTGCGCCCCACCTCGACCGACTGCAGTTGCGTCACCGACACCACCTCGTGCGCCTGCACCGGGTAGGGCAGGCGCCACTGGAAGCCGGCGTCGGCCGTGTGGCTGAAGCGGCCGAAGGTCGTGACGACCGCCTGCTGCCCTTCCTGGACGATGAAGAAGCCGCTGCCGAGCCAGACGAGGATCGCCACGACCCCGATCAGCACGGCGCCGATCCCGGCGCTCCTGAAGTCGGGCTGGAAGCCGCCGCCGCCCCCCGGGGGTCGCTCGTCGCCGCCGCGTTGAGGCCCCGGCCCCCCCTTGCCGCCGAAGAGGCCCGAGAGCTTCTTGTTGAAGTCGCGCCAGAGCTCGTCGAGATCGGGCGGGCCGTCGTTGCGGCCGCTGTTGAGCGCGACGCCCGCACCGGCCACGGTCGGCAAGGACGCGCCCCGCGCCGGATTGCGCCGCGATGTGCGCGCACGCAGCGCGCCGATCAGGAGCGCCGAAGCGGCAGCGACCAGTTCGGCCCACCGCGCCGGGAAGCTTGGGCTCGAGGAATCACGCATGATGTTGCGGCAGATGCGCGGCAACCGCGTCGCTCGTCTCGTTCATCGTTTTCATCTCGCTCATTGCGAACCCGTCGGACGGTTCGCCCTCCGATGCCGCTGCGCCCCGCGCAGTGACGGCCCCACCACCCTCGCGCGCCGCCACTTCGGCGGCCAGGGCCCGGCGCAACACGTCGAGGCCGGTACCGGCCAGCGCGCTGACGAACACGCGCCGTCGCCGCACGCCCCGCGGGCCCTCGACCCAGTCTTCGGCCTCACGCGGCTGCCTTGACGGCTCGAGCCGGTCGCACTTGTTGAAGACGAGCAGCCGCGGCACGTCGGCCGCGCCGATCTCCTCGAGCACGCGCTCGACCTCGAGCATCTGCTCGTCCAGCGCCGGGCTGGCCGCATCGACGACGTGCAGCAGCAGGTCCGCGTCGGCCGCTTCCTGCAGCGTGGCCTGGAACGCTTCCACGAGCTTGTGCGGCAGGTCGCGGATGAAACCCACGGTGTCGGACAACGCGGCCGCATGGCCGCCGCCTCCGGCCGCGTCGGGCAGCCAGAGCTGCCTAGTCGTCGTGTCGAGCGTCGCGAACAGCTGGTCGGCGGCGTACGCCCGTGCCTTGGTCAGCGCGTTGAACAGCGTCGATTTGCCCGCATTCGTGTAGCCCACCAGCGAGATGCGCACCGTTCCACGGCGCTCCCGGGCACGGCGCTGGGTGCCGCGCTGGCGCTTCACCTTCTCCAGCCGCTCCTTCACCTGCTTGATGCGCTCGCCGATCATGCGGCGGTCCAGTTCGATCTGCGCCTCGCCGGGCCCCCCGCGCGTGCCGATGCCGCCCTGCTGTCGCTCCAGGTGCGACCAGCGCCGCACCAGCCGCGTCGAGAGGTACTGAAGGCGCGCCAGTTCGACCTGGAGCTTGCCCTCGTGGCTGCGCGCACGGTCGGCGAAGATGTCCAGGATCAGCGATGTCCGGTCGGCCACCGGCACCCCCAGGTGCCGCTCGAGGTTGCGCTGCTGCGCCGGCGACAACGCCTGATCGAAGATGACACCGCGCGCATCGGTCGCCGCGACCATCGCCTTGATCTCGTCGGCCTTGCCGCTTCCCACGAAGAGTGCCGGGTCGGGCGACTTGCGTCGTGCGGTGATGCGCGCGACGGCCTCGTCGCCGGCCGAGGCTGCGAGCAGCGCCAGTTCCTCGAGCGACGGGTCGAAGCTCTCCGCGCCGCCCAGGTCGACACCGACCAGCACCGCGCGCGTCGGCAGCGCCCGAGTCGATTCAGCGCTGGCCGCGTTGGCACGGCCGGCGACGGTTTCAACGCCTTGGTTCAAGAGGAAGACGGGTTCGGCAGGTCGCGACAGGCTCGGGTGCCTCGGGTGCCCCCGGTCAGGCCTGGTCGCCCGCGCTCTCGTTCGGGTGGAAGTTCACCGCGCGGCTGGGCACGACGGTGGAGATCGCGTGCTTGTAGACCATCTGGGTGACCGTGTTACGCAGCAGCACCACGTACTGGTCGAACGACTCGATGTGGCCCTGGAGCTTGATGCCGTTGACGAGGTAGATCGACACCGGCACGTGCTCCTTGCGCAGCAGGTTCAGAAAGGGGTCCTGCAAAAGTTGGCCTTTGTTGCTCACGATATGCTCCGTGTTGAAGGGCATGAAGGGGTCACCTTACCACAGGCCCACCCTCCTCCGGCCCTCGCGGCAGTCAAGCGCCCCGGTCCTGGAAGGGATTGCGGCCGGAGCGCAGTTCGATGCGCAGCGGCGTGCCGACGAGCTTGAAGTACTCCCGGAAGCGCCCCTCCAGGTAGCGCTTGTAGGCCTCCGGCACGTGCTCCAGCGAATTGCCGTGGATCACCACGATGGGGGGATTCATGCCGCCTTGGTGCGCATAACGCATCTTCGGCCGGAACCGTCCCTCCCGCCGCGGCTGCTGGTGGGCCACCGCGTCGTGCAGCACGCGCGTCAACGTCGGCGTCGGCATCTTCACCATCGCCGACGCGTGCGCTTGCAGCAGGGCTTTCCAAAGGGCACTCAGTCCGGTTCGCTTGAGAGCCGAGATGTGGAGCACCGGCGCGAATTTCAAGAACCCCAGGCGCGACTCGACCGAGCGCTCCAGCATCTGGCGCTGGTAGTCGTCGGTGGCGTCCCACTTGTTCAGGGCCACGACGACGGCCCGGCCCGACTCCAGGATGTAGCCGGCGATGTGCGCGTCCTGATCGCTGACGCCCTCGGTGGCATCGATGAGAAGCACGACGACGTTGGCATCGGCGATGGCCTGCAGCGTCTTGACGACGGAGAACTTCTCGATCGCCTCGAAGACCCGCCCCTTCCGCCGCAGACCCGCCGTGTCGATGAGCTCGAAGCGGCGACCGTCGCGCTCGAAAGGCACGTGGATCGCATCGCGCGTCGTGCCGGGCTGATCGAACGCGACCAGGCGCTCTTCGCCGAGCCAGGCGTTGATGAGCGTGCTCTTGCCGGCGTTCGGCCGGCCGGCGACGGCCAGGCGGATCGGCTTGTCGGCCTCGTCCCCGGTCTCCTCGGGCGCCGGCTCGAAACCTTCCAGCGCCGCCTCGAGCAGGCTGCGCACCCCCTGGCCATGGGCGGCGGACACCGGGTGCGGCTCGCCCATGCCGAGTTCGTGGAACTCGGCCAGGGCCGGCGAATCGACCATGCCTTCGGCCTTGTTCACTGCCAGCAGCGCCCGCTTGCCCTGCACCCGGAGGTAGCGGGCGATGTCGTGATCCTGGGCCGACAGGCCCGCCCGCACGTCGACGACGAAGATGACGACGTCGGCCTCGGCCACGGCGGCCCGCGTCTGCTTGGCCATCTCGGCGACCACGCCGGTGGGCTTCTCCGGCTCGAACCCCCCGGTGTCGACGACGAGGAACTCGATGCCGCCGAAGCGCGCGTCGCCGTAGTGGCGGTCGCGCGTCAGCCCGGGGAAGTCGGCGACGATGGCGTCGCGGCTCTTCGTGATGCGGTTGAAGAGCGTGCTCTTGCCGACATTGGGCCGGCCGACGAGCGCGATGACCGGCTTCATCGTCGCGTGACCTGGCTCAGTTCGGCCGGAAGGCGAACAGGCCGCCGCCGCGCGTGGTGACGAGCACCGTCGTGCCACTGACGACCGGCGTGCCGACGATCGGCGTCCCGTCGGTGCTCAGGCGCAACTGGGTCTCGCCGGTCGTCGCGGCGACGAAGTGGACGTGCCCCTCGAAGTCGCCGAACACCACCACCGGGCCGACGGCCAGCATGCCCGACAGGCCGCGGTTCATGAAGCGCTCGGTGTTCCACAGAACTTCGCCGGTGTCGGCCCGCCAGGCGGTCACCCGGTCGCTGCCGTCGGCGCCGAAGACCCTTTCGGCGTCGCCGGCCAGCGGGCGCGAGCCGCCGAAGTTGCGCATCCAGATCAGCGCTGCACGCTCGGCATCGACGCAGGGCACGGCCGACTGGAACGCACGCGCGCAGAAGCGGCTGCCCTGGCGCACCGGCGGGCCGACGAGGTCGGCCAGGCGCTCGACCTCGTTCGTGCCGCGGGGCGTCGCCAGCGCGACGTCCCAGCTGAGCGTGCCGTTGGTCGGCTCCAGCGCGGCCAGCCGGGGGCCCTGCCCCACCAGCAGCGTGTTGCGGAACGCGGCGAGGACACCCGGCTGGGCCAGCGTCAGCGCGTCGCCCGGCTTCTGGTAGACCCACAGGCGCCGCCCATCCTGGGCGTCGAAGGCATGCACGACGCGGTCGACCGTCATCACGAACACCCGCTCGCCGGCGACGAAAGGCGGGCTGACGACCGCGGACGGCACTCGCTTGCGCCACAGAAGGTCGCCCTTCTCCCCGAAGACCACGACCTCGTTGGCGCGCGTCACGACGCTCGTGTAGCGGCCGTCGCTCCCGACGCCCGCGGACAGGTCGGCCCCGGCGTCGCCGCGCCAGACCTCGCGCCCGTTGTCGGCCGCGAGCGCGCGAACGGTGCCGTCGGAACTGGCGACGAAGAACTGCCCGTCGCGCACGCCCGGCACCAGCGGGAAGCGCAACGTCCCGACCTGATCGGCCCAGACCTGGCGGCCGGCGATCTTCGGCTCGAAGGTCTCCAGCGGCCGGGGCTCGGGCTTGTCGGACGCACAGCCGACCAATCCGGCGGCCAGCGCCCCCGCGAGCACGAGCAGGCCGGCACGCCGCGTGGCCGGGGCCATGGCAAGCGCGATCACTTGGACGCGGCCGCAGCCGGCGCAGCGACAGGAGCAGCGTAGGCGGCAGGGCGCGCCGACGAAGCCGACGTTCCCGATGTCGCCGGCGCAGCCGAGGCGACCGGCGCGGCCGGTGAGCCTGCCGCCGGCGCCGAGGCCGCGCCGGGCGGCGCGCCGATCGCGGTCAGCTTGGCCTCCACCAGCCGGCGGTACTCGACCTTGTCGCTCATCGCCGCATAGGCCGACTGCCATGCCGCGCGCGCGTCGTCCCTGCGCCCTTGAAGCATGAGCACGTCGCCGCGCCGGTCGGCCACCAGGGCCTCGAAGCCCTCGGCCTTGGCAGCGTCGAGCGTCTTCAGCGCCTCGTCGAACTGCTTGGCCTCGGCCTGCAAGGCGGCCAGCCGCAAACGCGCCACCGTGCGCGCCTCGGCCTCCCTGGCCTGCTCGGCCACCCAGGTGAGCGAGGCGCGCGCGTCGTCGACCTTGCCCTTGTCGAACTGCACCTTGGCGGCGAGCAGCCCCCCCTGCTGCGCGTAGGCCGTGCCCGGGTAGCGCTGCCGCAGATCGGCAAAGGCCCGGCCGGCCTTCTCGACATCACCGGCGCTGGCGGCCCGGTCGAGCTCGTCGAAGAGCGCCCCCGCCTTGGCCCCCTGGTCGCGCTGGTACCACTGCCACCCGTTCCAGGCAGCGAAGGCGCCCAGCACCAGCACGAGGGTCCAGGTGATCAGGTTGCCGTACCTGGCCCAGAAGGCCTTGACGGCGTCGAGTTGTTCCTGCTCCTGCAGGTCGAGGGAGGTGGCCATGGAAGCAAGCGTTGCAGGTCTCGGCGCGCGGGCGCGACAGGGCGGATCGGGGGCTCGTCGGGCACGCGCTGCACCGGTGCAGAGGTGCCACTACGGCACACCGCGGCCGCGGACGAAGCGGCGGATTATGGCGCGCGCATCAGCGGCGAGACGCCGCCGGCTCACGCCGGCGGGGACCGCAGCGCCGCCGCGAGCCCGTCGAGGTCGCCCAGGGCCAGGGTGCGCTGCGCCGCAGCGGCGTCGCGCAGCGGTTTCAGCGACACCTCGCCACGCGCCAGCTCGTCGCCGCCGAATACGAGCGCGAACCGCGCGCCGCTCGCGTCGGCCTTCTTGAACTGGCTCTTCATGCTGCCCTGCCCTTCCCTGGCCGCGGCGTGCATGACGATGCTCAGCCCCCGCTCGCGCAGCGCCGCCAGCAGCGGCAGCACGCTAGGCAACGCCGACGCATCCGGCACCACCGCATAGGCGTCGGGCGCCGCCGCCGGCGCCTGCACGCCGATGGCGGCGAGCATCAGCAGCAGCCGCTCGGTGCCCAGGCCGAAGCCGATGCCCGGCGCCGGCTTGCCGCCGAGCGTCTCGATCAGGCGGTCGTAGCGGCCGCCGCCGCACACGGTGCTCTGGGCGCCCAGGTGCGGGCTCTTCCACTCGAAGACGGTCAGGTTGTAGTAGTCCATGCCGCGCACGAGGCGCGGGTTCACGGTGTAGGCCAGGCCCGCCGCGTCGAGGATCGCGCGCAGCGCCCCGAAGTGCGCCAGCGACTCCGCGCCGAGGAAGTCGATCAGCTTCGGCGCGCCGGCCACGACCGCCTCCATCGCCGGGTTCTTCGTGTCGAGGATGCGCAGCGGGTTGCTGTGCAGTCGACGGCGGGCGTCCTCGTCGAGCCGGTCCGCATGCCGCTCGAGGTGGGCGATCAGCGCCTCGCGGTGCGCGCGCCGCTCCTCGGGCTGGCCGAGGCTGTTCACCTCGAGCACGATGTCGCGGCCCTCGACGATGCCGAACTCGCGCCACAGCGAGCGAAGCATGAGGATGATCTCGGCGTCGACGTCCGGACCGGGGTGGCCGAGCGCCTCCACGTCGAGCTGGTCGAACTGGCGCGAGCGGCCCTTCTGCGGCCGCTCGTGGCGGAACATCGGGCCCATCTGCCAGATGCGCAGCGGCCCGTTGTACAGCGCGTTGTGCTCGTTGATGGCCCGCACGATGCCGGCGGTGGCCTCGGGGCGCAGCGTGAGCTGGTCGCCGTTCATCGCGTCGGTCCAGGAGAACATCTCCTTCTCGACGATGTCGGTCACCTCGCCCAGCCCGCGCACGAACAGCGCCGTCGGCTCGACGATGGGCGTGCGCAGGTTGCGGTAGCCCCAGCGGGCGAGCACGCCCCGCATCACGCCCTCGACCCACTCCCAGCGGTGGGCCTCTTCGGGCAGCAGGTCGTTCATGCCCTTCACCGCCTGCAGCGGCGCGGGCGCGCTCTTCTGGGCCTTGGCGGCTCCTGAGGTGTCGTTCATGGAAGCGGGGCCCGGCGGCGCCGGGCGCGGTTCAGTGCCGCGTGGCAGCGGCCGGGAATGCGGGTTCGGTGCGGCTTCGGTGCCGCGTCAATGTCGCGCGTGCGCGGCGGCGCCGAACCGGCGTTCGATGTAGCTCTCGACGATCTTGTGGAACTCCTGCGCGATGCCCTCGCCGCGCAGCGTCATGGCCTTCTCGCCGTCGATGAACACCGGTGCGGCCGGCGCCTCGCCGGTGCCGGGCAGGCTGATGCCGATGTCGGCGTGCTTGCTCTCGCCGGGGCCGTTGACGATGCAGCCCATCACCGCCACCTTGAGGTTCTCGACTCCCGGGTAGCGGCTCTTCCACACCGGCATCTGCGCGCGCAGGAAGTCGTCGATCTGCTTGGCCAGTTCCTGGAACGTGGTGCTCGTCGTGCGCCCGCAGCCGGGGCAGGCGGTGACGCTGGGATTGAAGGTGCGCAAGCCGAGGCTCTGCAGGATCTCGAGCGCGACCGCGACCTCCTGCGTACGGGCCTCGCCCGGCTGCGGCGTGAGGCTCACGCGGATGGTGTCGCCGATGCCCTCCTGCAGCAGCACACCCATCGCCGTGGCGCTGGCCACGGTGCCCTTGGTGCCCATGCCGGCTTCGGTGAGGCCGAGGTGCAGCGCGTAGTCGCATCGCGCCGCCAGGGCGCGGTAGACCGAGATCAGGTCCTGCACGCCGCTGACCTTGCAGCTGATGATGATCTGGTTCGGGTCGAGCCCGAGCTCGGCCGCGTAGGCGGCAGAGCCGAGCGCGCTCTGCACCAGGGCGTGGTACATCACCTGCTTCGCATCCAGGGGCTGCGCGCGCCGGCCGTTCTCGTCCATGAGCTGGGCCAGCAGTTCCTGGTCGAGGCTCCCCCAGTTCACGCCGATGCGCACCGCCTTGTCGTGCTTCATCGCCGCCTCGACCATCATCGCGAACTGGCGGTCCTTCTTGTCGCCCTTGCCGACGTTGCCGGGGTTGATGCGGTACTTGCTGAGCGCCGCGGCCATCGCCGGGAACTCCGTCAGCAGCCGATGCCCGTTGTAGTGGAAGTCGCCGACCAGGGGCACGTCGATGCCCATGCGGTCGAGCTGCTCGCGGATGTGCGGAACCGCCGCCGCCGCCTCCGCCGTGTTGACGGTGATGCGCACCAGCTCCGAGCCGGCCTGCGCGAGCTCCTTCACCTGGATGGCCGTCTCGATGACGTCCACGGTGTCGGTGTTGGTCATGGACTGCACGCGCACGGGCGCGTCACCGCCGATCGTGACGACGCGTCCGCCCCAGCGCACGATGGCCTGCCGCGAACGGCGGGGCGCCGGCGCCGCGGCATCGATCGGCTCCAGCGTGGCGAGCCGGTCCGGCGAGTCGGGAGCGTTCATGGTCACCTCAGTTCGAAGCGGGCGACGTTGTCGCGTGCCCGCGACTCCAGTTCGACCGGCTTCCCCTTGTACGACACACGGGTGGCAGCCGCGTTGCCGACGACCACCTGCAGCGGGGCCACGCCGTCCAGGCCGAGCGCCTCGCCTGCCTCGAGGTTGCGCGAGACGAGCACGCGGCCGCGCGCATCGACGACCTCGATCCACGAACGTGCGCTGCACTGCAGGACGAGCTCGCCTGCCGGAAGCGCCGCCGCGTTCAGGCCGGCCTCGGCAGGCGCGGGCGCCGCCGTCGGTGGCGCCGCACCCGCCGGGGCCGCCCCGGAAGCCGCCGACGGCGCTGGCCCGGCGACCGTGCCCGCGACGAGCGGCACGGTCACGGTCGCCGGTGGCGCCGCGCCCGGCGCGGCCGCGACGGGCGTGGTGAGCGAGACGGCCGGCGAAGGCGCCGAGCCCTCTTCCGCCGTCGCCGTCGGCGTGCCCGCGGCGGGCCCGCGCGAGAGCATGCGCGAGAAGAACCCCGTGGGCAGCCAGATGACGATCGCTGCGGCGAGCAGCAGCAGCAGCGCCGCGATCAACCAGGGCCCCCGCGGGATCAGGCCGCGCAGGCCGGACTCGCGGCCGCCGGGGCCGGCAAACGGCTCGTTGATCGTGCCGAAGGTGCTGTCGAGCATCGATGTGTCGGCGGCCGGCAACCGGTCCATCACCGGCTGCGGATCGGCCTTGAGCGCACGGCAGACGGCCTGCGCCAGGGCCCGCGTGAACGTCGGACCGGGAAGTTCGTCCCAGCGGTCGTGCTCGAGCGCTTCCAGCTTGCGGGGCGCGACCTTGATCGCCGCCGCCAGCGTGGCGATGTGCATGCCCTGACGCTCCCGCGCCGCCCGCAGCAGTGCGCCGGCGCTCGGCTCCTCGCGCCTGCCGTCGCCGGTATCGGTGCGAGCCGGATCGTCCATCGTGGTAGGGGGCGGCATGGCGCTGGACGGTCAGTCGTCGAAGCGGCCGCGCTCGAACTGCAGCGTCTCGGCCGACTGCGGGAAGCGTTCGCGCAACTGGCGGCCGAAGTCCTGCACGCCCTCCATGTTGCCCAGCCGGCGCTCGATGCGCGCGGCCAGCCACAGGCTCTGCGCCGTCACCTGCTCCGGCACCTGGTTGATGCGGCGCACGTAGAAGCGCGCCCGCTCCAGTTCACCGCGGCGGAGCAGCACGTCGCTGAGGTTGTAGGCCGTCACCGGGTTCGCCGGGTCGAGCTCGTAGGAGCGCGACAGCGCGCGCTCGGCCTCCGGCCAGCGGCCCGCCCGCGCGAGGCACACGCCGCGGGCCAGCAGCGTGCGCTGCGCCTCGCCGTAACCGGGCAGCGCGGCGGCGCGCTGAAAGGTTGCCTCCGCCTCGTCGTAGCGACGCTGCTGGCACAGGAACCAGCCGAAGTTGTGCAGCGTGTCGCCGTCGTCCGGCCGCAGCGCCAGGGCCCGCTTGAAGGCCTCCTCCGCCACCGCCGCCTGGCCCAGGCTGGCGTAGATCAGGCCGCGCAGGTTGTGCGCTTCGGGCAGGTCGGGGTTGGCGGCCAGCGCGAGCTTCAACTCGTCCAGCGCCGTGTTGCTCTGCCCGCGGCTGAAGTACAGCGCCGCCAGTTCGAGGCGGACGCGCGCACGCCGATCGGCACTCGCCGCATCGGCGGCGCTCGGCGCGGCGACGGGGGCGCCGCCTTCGCCCGGGTTGCCGGAGCCGGCAGGCGTGCCGGGGCCCGTGGCCGGCCCGGCACAACCCACGAGCCACGCGCACAAGACCGCCAGCAACGGCCCGGCGGCTCGTCCTGCAGTCCGCACGGCGTCCTTCGCGGCCCGGAGCGATGCGGCGCTCAAGCGTGGCTCCTGGCGGCCGGACCGGAGGCCGTGCCGGAGCCCGCCGAAGGCCTCCGCACGACCACGACCGCGGTCGCCACGCCGGCGCTGGCGGCCGGCTCGCCGGCGGTCGCGGCGCCCGCCGGCAGGTCGCGCCGACGCGCCATGCGTTCGGCCGCCTGC